>Ga0126342_10002361_pt1 | contig 29281 bp, 25 predicted proteins | sample Cyp1metagenome_FD_92528 | JGI IMG/M metagenome (GOLD analysis project Ga0126342, IMG submission 92528) | Coral microbial communities from Lord Howe Island, Old Settlement Bay, Australia - Cyphastrea 1 metagenome | ecosystem: Host-associated > Invertebrates > Cnidaria > Coral ...
ACCACGCCAAAATGAACTTTCAAGCCCTGCCATGGTGGAATATCTGGCCTATGGCCTATAGCTCTGTTTGGAATGCCTGCACCTGAACACATTTTTGCGGGACCTAAAAAGTTCTTTTCTCCTAACCTAACCTATCTATCCATCGACCTATCTACCAATCTACCTATCTATCTATCCATCTATCCATCTATCCAGCTATCCATCTATCCCTCTATCCATCTATCTATCCATCTATCTATCCATCTATCTATCCATCTATCCATGTATCCATCTATCCATCTATCCATCTATCCATGTATCCATCTATCCATCTATCCATCTATCCATCTATCCATCTATCTATCCATCTAACCATCTAACCATCTATCCATCTATCCATCTATCCATCTATCCATCTATCCATCGACCTATCTACCTATGTACCTATCTATCTATCCATCTATCCATCTATCCATCTATCCATCTATCCCTCTATCTCTCTATCCATCTATCTATCCATCTATCCATCTATCCATCTATCCATCTATCTATCCACCTATCTATCTATCCATCTATCTATCTATCTATTTACCTATCTATCTATCTATCTATCTAATTATCTATCTATCTATCAATCTATATCACCATAATATTTTGTTTGATATGTCAATCGTATAAATTCCCTCTAAAGTTAGATCAATATTCCCTAGACTTACCTCTCCCACCCGGGGGCCTTAATGGAGTCCTTACTTTTCACCACCGCCGTGGCCGCATCGTCCAGGGATGAAGGCACCGGCAGTTCCATGACCTCAGTGGTGGGAAAATCGAAGGGATATGGCTGAAAAGCCACACAAAAAGCTGGGTTTCATAGGGAAACTATGGGAAAAAGGCTGGTTTTATCGGGGGAAAATGATCAAACATGCTTGGTTTATGAGGAACATGATGGTAAACATTACTTTTTGTATACTTGATTATAAACGCGATGATTTGCGAATAGCCTTTGTTCAGGAAAAGCCCAATGGGGAGTTCATCGGGATGTATCCAGCAAAATTGTGCTTTAAAGCCATTTTGATGGGAGACAGGGGACATATAATAATAATCATATATATATAAGGGATAGCATCAGGTGCTTTTAGGAGAATGGGAAGGGGATATAATGGGATACTATCTAAATTAGATTAATAAAATTTCATATGCCATTCTTAACAATTTACATATTAAAATCCCATTAGCAGCCCATTATGAATTGCCCAGTATACCCCGATATCCCACATATTTAACATATCCCCACTGAAACACTTAAAATCTCCTTGTAACAACCCCCAGTGCCCCAACTGAAATAATACATTATTAGTCCCATTAAAATCCATGAGTAATAAACATATCATATACATGTATATATATATATATGTATATGTATGTATATATATATATATATATATGTATATATATATATACACATACATTATATATATATACACTATATATATACCAGTATATAATAAATATATATATATATATATACCAGTATATAATATAAATATATATATATATATACAACTGGTTGTTGGTTTCAACCCCTTCTGAAAAATGTCAGTTGGGATTCTGACATTCCCAATATATATATATATATAAAAGGAAAGTCATAAAAATTCCATGGTTCCAGTCACCACCAACCAGATAATATTAATCATTGATTATCATTATTATTAATATTGTTAACCCCTATTAACCAGTATTAACCACTATTTACCACTATTAATCACAGGTTTTGACATTTTGACCTAATGCCATTCTTAATTAGAATTGAATCCCAATACCCTCCAGTAAATTAACATAGACCCTGGCAGATAGGGGTTGGAAGACTAGTTTCCATTAACAATTGGTGATTTTCAGGGTCCAGCTGTTAACTTACCAGGGGGTAAATGTCATAAGCCCAATCCCCCCCATAGGTTGACCACGTTGACCCATTCTTTGCTCAGTGACGCCTTCCACCGGGCTGATGGCAGCGCTGCTTTCGACCTCCTCAAATCCCATGCGAAGGTAAAACTTCAGCAGCTCCTCCGGGTAGATCTATTGATGCTTTCTGCATGAAAACATATCATACCCCATTTAATATATATATACAAGAATATATATATAACAGCATAAATCACCATATTATGATATTTATCATAGGGTATGATATGATATGATATGATATGATTATGTGTATATATATATGATATATTACAATATGCACATTGTGTATATATACATACGTATTTATAAACTGGTTGGGACACAGAGAGCTTTATCGATTGGGAGAAGTGGACGGAGCCATTAGTTCATTGTTTGGAATTAATGGAACGTATCACTTAGGAATACAAACAAGTGGATGTGGGGGGTTCCTAAAATATGGGTACCCCAAACCATTCATTTCCCATTGATCATAGGCAATGTTGGATGATTTGGAAACCTCCAGATCATCACATTCTCTAAATCTAAAAGACACGTTATCAAGAGTCAAGAGTCTACTTGGACCTCAAAATCACGGCGTAAGAATCCCCAGCGTCTCAATCGGTTTTCGTCACTCTATGCTAGGGTCTCATGAGTTTGGTGGAGCCAGCAATTATACCAGCAAGTATATCATAGTCAGTTATAAGTTATGTAAAGTATTGTAAAAATATGCATGTAATATTGTAATATATATATATATAATGTTTATATACAATTAATTATGTACATATAATTCCCTGGGCCTGTGCATACCCTCGTAACCTTGCAAGTTTCCAACTCAGTCATCACGCCACGGCTCGCACGGTGCCCACGGCACCTGCTGTTGTTCCAACAGGTCGGCTGTTTTGATGGACGTGGGTCGCTTTCGACCTCGGCCGCGAAAAAATCCAGCGGCTGCTTCATGGGTCCATTGCAGAATATTTCAGGATGTAAGCTGTGATGTCAACTCCGGATGAATAAACCATGGTTTATGACAATTGTGGGGGTACCCTCCAAATAGTCACAATATGATACATAAATGGTACCCCCCCCAATTAAACAGCCTAGGGGTTTGTTAATCCAGGGTTGACATTATAGAATAGACTTTGACCTGACACATATACCCATCATATGAATGTTTTTCATTGACACGGGACTCAAAATAACTGTTCATTGGTCCACAAGTAGAGTCAGTAGAGGTAGAGCATGGCCAGATTCCACACGCATTCCACGCGCCAAGGTCGTCGCCAAAGTCGTGTGGGATCAATGAGAAGTACTGCGAGGAAAGTTCGTCCAAATCAGAACCTGCAGGGTTTTCGGATTTTTATTTTCGGCTAGGCTGGGAAATCCCATTGTTTAATGAGGTTTGACAGTGGGACAATAAAATAAACAGGATATTATCTATAAAGATTATCTATAAAAGTAAAGTGATTGATATTTTATCTAAATATGATCTATAAACGAAAAATAACAGAGATTCGGGTGTGTAGGGCAGTGTAGGGTTAGTTTTATAACCATGGCTACTTCTTCCATTTTTACACCGCATTTTTTTGGGAATGCAAAAGAAATGGGTGAGCTAACCACTCAGTTGGATGTTCCACTTTCGGGGTATCACTCTGGGGGCAAGGCCCCAACTTTTTGATGCACTTACACCAATTACACTGCCCCAAAGTTTCACCTGACTACCCTATGAGTTCGGGGTTGGAAGATTCTAGTGTCCACAAAGAATCCGCTTTGTGGTAGAGTGTCTATGAAAAGCTGATAGAGGTTATAACTAACACAATGAGAGATTTCAGGCAATAACAGTGCCGGTTACACATTTCAGGCATGGACGTTGTTGTGTCTTGCAAGGGGTCAGGGAACCACACTTTAGCGCTGGCTTTCACTTTAGCTCAAAAAATTGGAGAGGCCGACTGGTACCCGACTGGGATCTCTGATGACGCCATTTACACCACAAATCATTGTCAGGCCGAGGGATGCCGGAGAGGTTACTGGAGCAGCATTGGAACTCACACCGGTCATCTCAAAGTCCCTACCGTACATATCAACCCTGCGGCTGCCGGCAATATATCAATGGGCAATTGAAATAGTCCCTTCACCGAGCCCAAAATCGTCAAGCTCAAAGCATGCCAATGAAACCTGTTTTTGAATGTTTTTGAAACCTATCGGACCTTACTACGTGAGATTGCCATGTGAGATTGCCATGTGAGATTGCCAAAGAGTATGTAGTTAAAAGCCTCCCACAAGAGCCACGGCCACGTCCCATTACCCTTGGGCCATTTGGGGATGGTATTTCCTGTGAAAACAGTTGGACCGTCAGGTGACCGTCACGTCCAAAAACCTCCGCTGCGCACGGTGCCTTTCTTCTTCAAAGCAACTTCAATCTTATCCAGAACGGCTTGGCCCTTGGCAATCTGAGCCTCAGAACGCGAGAAATCAGAGAAATCATTGGCACCAATGGCGCGAATGGAGAAGTTACGAAACCCAAGAAACGACTAAGCAAAACCATGGCAACATATATCACGTATGTTCCAATTATTTAATGCTAAATGAGATGCTCATCCAAATGTGCTTCCCATCGTGTTGAAACATATTGGCCATGTTTTCTGGTTCAAGTTCAATCCCCAACTCTTTCCACGAATCTTTCCCTTCAACAAATCCATGACCAATGACCGGATGCCATCCGGCGAGTAAAAACTCCATGCGGATCGTGGATAGTGGTTCCCAGGATCTTGTCATAACTGTATGTAGAGATATGGGCCCACGTTAGTTCCTGCATGAGGAGAACCTTTTGAAGTTTATTCATACTTATAAACCATCCCCAGGTGTATTCTCATGAATTGCAACCACCAAAATATGTTCGGATGGTTGAAGTGATTGCGAACTGCTAACAATCCAGAAAACACTCCGTATACCAATGACTGGTTGGTGGTATACCTACCCCTCTGAGAAATATTAGTCCGTCGGGATGATTATTCCCAATATATGGAGAAAGAAAATGTTCCAAACCACCAAACAGATTAGTATGTTATTCCAATTATTAACCATAGATTAACCATTTATTAACCATAGATTAACCGTTGTTACTCCCCAACTGATTCTCTGACGATCCCGGTGGCCCCTGGGAATCCACACCGCTGTCAGCTTGCCCATTGGAGCTCCACCACCACCGCCAGCATCGTCGGTCTCGACGATGATGTACTTGCCTTTCCTGCAGGACGACCGGCGTTTTTTGGGAGATAAAAATGGGATTGTTCTGAAGTTTTCTGCATGGAGATTCGGGGATTCATGGGATTTTCAAGGAATTTTCTCGGACATTCGCGGGATTTTCTAGGATTTTCTGGCATGTTCATGCATGTTCATATTATTTTCTGGGATTTATCGCCATCTAAATGGATATAAAATACAGGACATGGTGTCTTTTGTCGCGGTTGTGGTTTGCAAAAACACGGTTAGTGTGAACCATGTAAAAAAAAACATGAAGTATTCATTTGGATTCCAACTTTTGGTTATAACCATGTTATGGGTATGACCATGAAGTTTGTTAAATAACCCATGGTTGTGATAAGCCACGGTCCCATCTTTATTCATCACCACGGTCCCTATGACCCCGTGAGACGCCTCATTGGGATGTTATGACTCGGTCTGGGTCAAAAAACCAGGAGGGGCTCCGGTCGAACATACCGTGATTGCCTTATTTATTATACCCCAAATCCCTGATGAACCACAACAAAACAGTAAAATGATCCAAGTTGACTCATTTTTTGGAGTTGGAAGTTGGTAAAGATATGTGAGTAACTGGGTCCATCAAATTACTGATCTCATATGATACCAGTTGAGTCATCATCTGGCCACCAGTTTTCCCGACACAGATCAGCTGTGTAATTTTGGATATGGGATGCAATCACCAGTCAGCAGTGACTCATATGTCCAATGGATTCTGGTGGTTTTTCCGGTTTTCCCAAAAATTATCCCTCTTCCAGGGACACTCCCCATGGCTATGGCTATGGCTATGGCTAGGGCCAACCTTAATGCAACCAGCTGGTGCAACCAGCTGGTGCAACCAGCTCCCCTGCCCCGATTGCCGAAAAAAACCGTCCTGGGTTTGAAATCGCTGAAAGCGCTCTCCCAAGAGTTGCTGGTCTTTTCACGAAATTTGGATTCAAACGCCTCGAGGCAGTGTCAAGTCAACTGTACAGACCGACCCTTCCAGCAGAGTGCTATAGGAAGGACACCGCATTCCTGTCTGTTTCGTTCGAAGATTTAAACGCCCTGAAACTGACCCGTCGGTATCATCAAACTTGGCCGGAAAATCCCAAATTTACTTCCGTGCGCCATTTATGGGAAAACCATTTAGTGGGATAACCATAGTAAATGGCCGGAAAATGCGTAAATTTCCATGAGTTTTCCATAGGTAAAACCGGTAAAACCTCCATTTCTAGTGGCTTGTCCCAGAGTGTCCCACTGACCTCCCTGACCTTGATGGCCTGTTCCGGAGTTGTAAACCTCGGCTAGTTGAGCTGAGTTTCCTATGCCATGGAAGTATGGAATGGAGATGGTCGTCATCATCATCATCATCATCAATGTCAATCATCAATATCAATATCCATCATCAATATCCATCATCATCCAAAATAAATCAACATAACATATAATAACATATAATAATATATAATAATATTCATCACCAACACTCTCTTGTTCCTTTGATTTCAAACCTCCAACCGCTCCCAAACGGAAACGCGACGAATTTGGCTCCCGGAAACGACACGAATTTGGTCGCGCCGGATTCGCCCACGCGGCCCCAACGATTCCAGCTGTGGTACTTACCTGGGACCCGCCCCGTTGGACTCCGTTGGACACACTGGAAATCCATCGATGAAAGTCCATGATTCAGGATCCTCAAGGTCTGAATATTCTGAATTCATTGATAGTAATCCATAGATCGTCGAAATTAAGTTGATCAATTTCTGAAGAATGTTCAATGAGTTTCAGTGATTTCTATGTATATGCTGGAATCTGCAAGAATGTACTGACCTGAAATAGTGTTATTTTGGGATACTTACCCCTACTAATCCGCAGTGATGTCGTTATATGTGCATAGATAGAGATGCTGCGAAATCCACTAAGAAGATCCTATAGTAGTGGATATAGAGACGGATTGTGCAGCCTAACACAAGGCTCCAAAGTGGAGCCTTAATCCGGATCATCCCTGGCTATGAATGACATGTTTCTAGACATGTTTGGCCCCGATATTGGATTAATGATAAGAAACAAACTTGAACCAGAATTGTTGAGCAATTGCGAGCTTCAAGAAATAAGAAACCAACAAATCACGTCAGAACCGCGCCAATCAAATCCGCAACCGCACTTTTTTTGACAGGTCAGCGAACCCACCGCCACGATGGTGTCATGGTGAGCCATGAGCCGAAGTGCCAGCTATCCTTCAGCCAACGAATTTTGGGATACGGCCAAAAAGTGCCCTTAACAGACATTTCGCAAAGATTTACCCAAGGCAAATGGTTTTTTTAAGATAGCATTTGTTTTTGCGTAAATCACTCATTTTCAGACCCAAATGAGATTGAAACAAGACGACACATTTGGCTATGAGTCAAAAGCTCGTACCCTGGGATACCTGGGTATATACCTTCAAATAGCTGGTTGATAAATCGTAATATGGTATAATTACCCTCTGGTAATTTAACATATAGCAGCTATAGAAAATACAGTAATCATGTGAAATAGGTAAATCATCTATTTCTCTAGATCATTTTCCATAGCAAACTGTTAGTTTACCAAAGGGTAACCACCTATTAAAACCAATCAAACCCCCTTAAAACCAGAGGTCCATCTGATTGTCCAGGAATCTCTCCCTTAATATGATCTGGTTGGTGGTTTCAATCCCTCTGAAAAATATGAGTTCGTCAGTTGGGATGATGACATTCACAATATATGGAAAGTCATAAAATTCCATGGTTCCAAACCACCAACCAGTATATTAATCATTGATTATCATTATTAACCATTATTAACCAGTATTAACCACTATTAAACACAGGTTTTGACATTTTGACCTATCTCAGGCGATCAACTCCGGGCTCACTTCACCTGGGCCCCGTGAAACGACACTGCGGCGACCGTCTTCATCAGACTCGAAGCGAGAGAGTCCAGCAACCAGGGGGTGATGACAGCAGGTCCTTGGCATGGACAGGAAACGAAGTTATATACATATTATATATGTATGTATATATATATATATGTTTTACCTGTTATCAATGGGGGATAACATGGGATAAAACATGTTCGTAATGGTTAGTAATAGGTGTTACCATGTTTTACCGTTTTACCTGTTTCCCTTTGGTAAATTAACAGTTAGACCCTGTAAATAACATGTTTTTGGTGGCAACTTAGTTTCCAACCCCTATCTGGCAGGGTCTATGTTATTTTTCTGGAGGGTAGTATATGTGTGCATACCACATAGACACAACTATACTATACATACAAATATTATACATACATATATATATAGATATATTCAAGGTGGCGCCCCATAGTTAGCTAAGTTGGTTTGTAACTCCCATAGTTAGCTAAGTTGGTTTGTAACTACCATAACTATGCTTTATGGCAGATATATCATGATATATCTATACTTGCCTGGTTTATAAGCCAACTTACAACTGAGGGTGCACCATCCTGCTATATACATATATATGTTCCCTGGAAGTGGAAGCTCCTTGAGGTTGGCAGTGTATTTGGACCAATCCTAGGATTCCAGTGTTGTATAATTTCATCCCATCTACGTATGCTGCTTGTGCCAAGAGTATGGTCATCCAGGGCAATTGAAAAATGATTCGGGTCATTTTTTCGGGGGGTTCCAAGTTTTGACAACGAATGTCAAATGATATGAGAAACTCATGGTCAAGCCCATGACAATCAGTGGATTCAGTATCTTTTCCTTGTCATTTCCACGCCTTTGCCTAATGTCCTCACAGTAAATATCTCCTCATCACACTAAAGTTGAGCCCTCAAAAAGATAAGATTGTGGGAATCACCATTCTGCGGTGCTCAAACCACTCAAATCCCCTTCCCAATGCCCAACACATCACAAAACCATGATTTTGGGGGGCCCCGGGGCCCCTTTTTTGCCATGACCTGGCGCCTTGCCCAAACGTCGAGTGACGTTGTGAGGCACACGCCTCGATGACCTCTTTGTAGCTCAGCACATCCTCAAACGATAGCATCAACTATCAACTGGGGCCACTCATAGACATCTAGACCTAGATTTTAGATGATTTTAGACAAGAAACAGGATTCGGAAGCTGAATTGAATCAATTGAATTGCGGAAAATCATAAAATAAGAACATATAAGAACATACTACTTGAGTAATCCCATCCCCCGTTCACATTATCTAACATAAACACCACCCATTGATGCTCCCCTCATGTGGAAATTACATGAAATTACATCCAGGCTCCTGGGATGCCTGGGATGGCTCAGAGCTGTGATCTGTGTCGGTTCTTTTCTACCGTTTTCTTAAATGGTATGTGATGATGTTTGATGATATTTTGAAAAACACATTAAAAAAAAAACGTCATAAAAAAATAAAAACATCAACATGTCTGATTTTTGTGATTTCATGAAATCTAAGTTATTTGATGATGTTTTGAATAGTACATGTTGAAAAAATGGATTATATACTGTCAGTTTACCATTTATCCATGATATTTTTGAAATATGTTGAACTATCGTTTCCCCCTGTTCATCGAGAGTTGCCAGACGTTTTTTCCATTCTCAGCTTCCCATGATCAAGGGAAGCTAACCCCTGACGAAACATGAAAAGACAAGCAGATTGGATCAAATTGGCAGGATATGTAACTGGTTGGTGGTTTTAACCATCTTGAAAAATATGAGTTCGTCAATGGAAAGGATGACATCCCATATATTATGGAAAAATGTTTGAAACCACCAACCAGGTAGGATGGTAGGATGGATGTTAGAAGAAGACCATCTGAAAAACCATCTGAAACCACCAGACTCACCACCAGGCAGCTTGGGATCTCCCCCAACCCCCACGTTGCATCACCAGGCCACTGTGGTCATTGCGCGTTGCGAAGCCACCAGCAACCCCACGGCGCCACACCAGGCGCCGAGTTTCTCGGTGCCCGCACGGGCCAAGGCGCTTAGGACGCAGTTGATGCTGATCAGTTGGGATTCGAAAAGCTGAAGATGTAGCCTGGGACATCTGGGACTTGGAGTTCTAAATGTTCCCAGTCAGTTAGTGTATCCACATATCATCAACCGACAGGGCAACACTGCTCGGTAGTTGGTTGACTTGGAGTTGCAGTTGATGACTTAACATGACTTAACTAGCTGGATGATTTAGTGGAGCTGGAGTTTGGAGTTCGATTTTTGGCATGGTATTTAGTGACAATCCCTAATGTATAAAAGATAGTATGTGGACAGTCTGACAGTATAACCATGTATAATATATGATCATCAACCAACCGGATTTTTGCACACTGCTCACTTGGAGTTGGAGTTGGTCGATGACTGGATGACTGCTCAGTAGCTGGAGATTATTTACAAAGGGGAGATTTAACAAGATGCAATAGCAATCGGATGCTGGATGATAAGTGTTGAGCAGCGCTCAACTTTCCAAGTTCATGGATTGTGATAATGGCCACAGTATACAAAAGAGGCTGGTTGGTGGTTTCACCCCCTCTGAAAAATATTTGTCAGTTGGGATGATTATTCCATTCCCAATATATGGAAAGTCATAAAATTCCATGGTTCCAAACCACCAGCCAGCATATTAATCATTGATTATCATTATTAACCATTATTAACAAGTATTAACCAGTATTAACCAGTATTAACCACTATTAATCACAGCTTTTGACACGATCATCATCAAGTAACAGTGGTCTTGAGCCCTCTGGAGTTGGACTTGGTTGCTGTTGACCCAGCCGGATGGGAAAAACGGTCAATTGGGGTCTCCGTTACGTGAAGTTTGGTCGTCCAAATTTTCACCCCATGAATACGATAATTATAAGTAATTATCATAGACATGCATAGACCTAATATAGTTATTGGAGTCAAATAAACCAACTTAGCAATAACTTAGCTATCTAGGGGGCCCCACTGCTGCGATGATTTACACCATTGGTGCTGCGATGAATGACTCGGTGCAGATGTTTGAACCAGAGCCGCCAAGAAACTCTTCGAGCAGCAACACACTACACCTGCACCGCAGTAGAGAACCCAATGGGGTACACTCTGGTAAATGAACATAACCAACATAACTATGTATACGTATGGAAAATCACAATGTTTAATGGGTAATCAACTATTTCTATGGCCATTTTCAATAGCTATGTTAGTCCAGAGGGTAGTCACCACGGCGAAAAAAAATCTTGCAACCAGCAGGGCTGGAAAGGCCTCCAACGAGAAGCCAATTCACAGGCAGTCAAAGTCGAATTGAAAGACACCAAGTTGGCCCTCAAGCCATGTACCTGACAACGGCAGGAACGGCTGAAACCGTTATCATGCATGAATAGGAGACTGTGGTTCGGTGCTTATCCTGTGACCAACTGGATGATGAAAGAACTTCAAAGTTGTTGGACTTGAGGCTGTTCTGTGAGACTTAGAGTAACCATGGTCAAGCATCGCCCATCACTTTTAACTCATGGTAAGGTTGTTGGAAGTTGTTATAAAGTGATGTCACTTCCCCACAAAACTTTTGCATTATTGTATGTATAATTAAGTTTGAAACATTTTGAAACTACAGCATCGAATCATCCCTACCGTGCTCATGTAACTTTGAAAAAAGGTACAACTTCATCACACTGCCAATCCCCACGAACAACCTCAATACTGTGGTAACCCAATCATATCCATCTCAAATTTGACCAGAAATGGATAATTATGTGTATAAACCGTCCCCAACTGGAGGTTTATGGAATTGGGTTTACTACATCCTTCCATTCATTCAAATCCCCATCAAAAAGATACATGACATATCAACTGGAGCTTTCGGGGCTTATTGTGAATACATTACGGTCCAGTAAACTCACACACTAGTTCGATCATGACCCACTTAGTTCGATCATTTACCTTCTGAAACATGTATTTACCGGTCCCATGAAGCATGGAGCAATCACAACATCCGTGGCGCGTTCCGGTGCCTTCAGGTCCTTCAGAATCCCGACAGCCTCTGGCCATCGCTGCCCTTTGCCGCAGGCAGCGATGCCGGCGCTGCAGGCCACTATGGAGGCGGCGCGGCGGCGTGTGGCGCTGCGCAGAGTGTGGAGAGCCGAACGCCAGGCTGGAGCCTTTTCCTTGGGCCAAATCCCATCCAATCCCCCATTCCGGTGGGTGAAATCCCAGATTCTGTTACTTGGTACAATGTGAGGCCCCCAAGATAGCGTTCCGTTGGTGCCAAAAAGTCCTGTGTCACTATGGTTTATGGTATTTATAACGAACTAGTTACTGGCGCGAATCTAAACCAACAAACATCACTGGGGGGGGGCCACATTGTAGGATATGGATGATGGGAAAATTTACAGGAAAGCCCTATATTTGATGGTAAAAAGCCCATGGTTTCCTGTAGACTTTCCCCAACAAACCAATCCGGTGATTGGTGAACTCTCCGGTTCCTTGTGAAATGCCATGTCTCCAATGCTGACATCACCAGAACCAACCAAGCTTCGAGTGCTGAGAGGATCGCAGCGAAAGTCACCGCACTTGGTGGCAGCTCAATCCTCAAGAAACATCCCACAATGTGGGCCCTACGAGTTCTGTTTGGTGGTTTATAAACACCATGAATATTATGATAGTTATATATTATTACAAGTATCGTAAGCCATAGTTATGATATGTTATTATATCCATGAATACTATAATTATAAGTATCATAGACCATATAGTTGTTAGAATTATAAAATCAACTTTACTTATCCTAAATGGGACCCCACCTTGGCAAACGGTGAGATCAACCTGCAAGAAATTGTGAAATTTGACATGTTTTTTTTGAGATTTAAGCCCGAAACATGGAGATTCATGAGGACGTCACATGACAATAAGCGCCTGTTTCACTCGCATTGGTTGGTTCTTAAGCAACAATCATGGTGATCAAACCCAGGTTACCCAGGTTCGCAAGCCCCCTCATTGGGAATATACTTGTCCTAGAGGTTTCTAATCATTGCTATTATTGATGACACATATTACATATTCGTTTGGATGGAATAGTCATGTGAACAACTGTGGCGGACAACTTCATGTTTATTACTAAAACTACCCCAATTAATAAAACTAGGAGTGGAGTGCCACTTTCTGATTTTTTTGGTTGCTCACAATTACATTCTTAATTGTGGTAATTGAAAACCAATAGGAGAACAGAATGGTGAAATAATGATTTCTATCCCAATTAAAAAAATCATAACGAGACCCGCTGTAAGTTTAATATTAGCGTCCCATCATTTTGAAATCATGTTCAAAAGTCTTTTTATTAAGGTTTTAATTTGATTATTAGGGGAACGCTTCGAAATCCAATCTTTGGCAATATCTTAAGGGGATTTTAAAAAGGGCTCTCATTGATTTTGAAATTGTTTTTTGTTTTTTTAAACATTATTATCAAATAAGGTGTTTGTTTTATTATTAGGGGCATCCTAATACAAAAAAAAAATGGGGGTGGTGTTTTAGCATTAGGGGGCAGAGATCCAAGTCATAGATAAACATGACTTAGTGTTGAAACAATCATGGTGACTTGGGAATCCTAACGATTTGAGGAACACCCTCATATGATTCAGAGGTTGGCGTTTGCTACCCAGGAGGTTGCGCTCAGCTTCTGATGAGACATCTCAAAGAGTTGTAGCGCTCGATGCCACTCTGCTGCTTTCCTCGCTTTCTAAGCGAGCGCAGGTACGTCGATGGGATGAGATCAAACTGATCAATGGCCATTTCAGGAACCTAAATTGGAGGTACCTAGCAAATATAAGGCCTATATAAGGCCTATGTAAGGGGATATCCCCAGAAAATATGGCCTTATATGGTACAGTACCTCCAATTTAGGATACCCTGAGATTCCCATTGACCTGAAAACCAACAAAAAGACGATGTCGAAGTATATTCGCTTGGCAAGCAGATCAAGTGGGGTCGGGAAGTGGATACATGATATACATAGATCAAATCACATTATTTTAATAGCTAGATTATCATAAAATCATCAAACTAACTAGGCAATCTTTTCAAAATCGCCGTGTGAAAAATCACCGGATGATCATCAGGGAACTACATGGGCCATCTATATACAGCTTAAATAACTCGGGTTACCATATGAACCATGGGGTTACCATAAGTCATCACCGCATAAATGGCATACACATGGGTGTTTCCAATCCATGGGGCCCCAAATTTTCTATATATTATTTTTGGATTTCCCATGAAAACCATCCAGCACCTCCATGACTATGGAACCCCCCGAAAAAACTGGGCCAGCACCACCAGGGCGCTCACAAGCGCTGATGGCAGCGTTCAATGAGATGGTATCCATCTGCAGCGATGCTTCGCCGATCTCTTGGAGGAAGGCCAGCGCCATCTGCCGCTTTTTGCATGACCGTGGTGGCTTAAAACCTATGACCATTGGGAAAGATTACCATCCATCTTTCCGGCTGTGTTGATCATTGGAAAGATAACAAAAAATCAATCTGTCCAGCTGTGTTGATTTTTATGAGACAACTGGGCTTTTGAATGCTTTTGACCCGTTTATGAGAACTGGAAAGAAAACGGGGATTTCCTGTCTCAAATAAGAGATAACCTGAGAATTGTGACAAATAAATGGCAACCACGGGATTTCAGTAAATTATGATTTTCACACAACCTGGCAAGATCTTCTAAATTGTCAGGACAGGAAGGGTAACTTGTATGAGAAATCACACTCACAACCCGGGTGTCAGCGGCAAGCTTCACTGGACCACCTGCCAATTTGAGATTTTCTCAGCCGCTGAGATGGCAGTGTTGTAAATGATCACATCAGCCACGATTTTCTCCTGCAACATGATGCCATATGATGCCCCAGATGTCAATATTGCTGGGGATTGACCAGCTATAGGCTTCAGTGACTGCGTTCAGTCATCCACAGCAAACAGATCGTGTTTGAAAATCTAGGAAGTGAAAGCATGATAGTCTTCCAAGCCAAACTTTTCAAACACAGAAAAGGTGGCAGTTTCTTATGCTGTCCTGAAGTTCTTCCAAGAGCCAACAAAGCCTGGCCCATTTCGTTCCTTTCCTTAGGCTCAATTCACTAATCCCATCCATTGGATGATCCCAAGAATGTGTTTTTTCTCCCAAGAAAAACAAGACTAGTTGGTGGTTGAGCCTACCCCTCTGAAAAATGATGGACGAATCGTCAGTTGGGATGATGACATGACCCCAATATGATGGGAAAGTCATAAAATTCCATGGTTCCAGTTACCACCAACCAGAAGAGATTGGTTTCCAAAACATTTGGCCATAGCCATGGATCATATATGAATGTGAAAAAATGAACCTTTGGATAAGTATGTATATCTATGTATGGTATGTATAGACGGTTTCTCTGAAAAAAAAAACGGGAAGATGGACCACAAAAAAAAACATCATCCTGGTTGCTCCAAGATTCTCAAATGAAGTCAGGACCTCGCCACAGTTTTAAGGACATAGACATGGGACAAAAATGGGACGTCAACCAAAAACAACATCAACAACAAGACCAAGAATTGCTTGGATACAAACCACAACAAAAAATATCGGCCTCTTCCTGTCTAAACTTAGCGGCATCACCACTGTTTGGCTGCAGCTTCAATTCTGAGGCTCTATGAACATAGACCTGCTGTCTCATTTCATTGTCGGAACTTTGAAACCCGGAGTCCAACATTGTATTTACCTTGGTAGCCGAATCTCCCCAACACTTCAATGCTTTCTGCACAGAAAAAAACAGATCAGCGTCTCGCAACTTTGTTCATCCATGGTTCATGACATGGTTGGAGGCGGGTATGGTTCAGAATCCCTTGAGAATGCCAAGGTGCTCACAGCAAAATAGCTGGTTTAGGTCATGAAGCTGTCCCTTACCATCTAGTAATCCAAACTGACAATGCAACGTGTCCATGTTTGACAGGTATTTTTTGGGGGTATATATATAATATATATATAATATATATATATACGTATATATAATTGTTCATCGTTTACCCTCTTGGAAACTAATGTAGCTATGGAAAATCACTATTTTTACAATAATAGGTAAATCAACTAGAAATGGGCCATTTTCAATAGCTATTTTGACATAACCAGAGAGTAAATGCCACTCCCATGTGTTGCAATCCTGATTGTTTTGTTGAATTACCCTGTACAGTAACTTCCATTAAGCAAACATGGCAATGAACAATTCCCCATTTAGTTCGAGGATTTTCCGAGCTATGAACCTCCATGAAGAAAGTAACATCTAGTTTGGGATTTCGCAGTCGAAAAAAATGTTTGATGACATCAAAGGGTACAGTCCAACGATATGCATACTTATAAATCCCATGAATGTCCCAAAATATATCCGCTGAATCAGCATGTCAAAAGGCTACACCAAGTTTTGGTCGTTCAGAATGACATATCCATTTTTCATGTTGAACATCACCAGTAGTGTGTGATATTTTATCCCAAAACATATCCCACATATATTCCCTATGGTATCGGGTAATGGGTAACCCCCCCATGGTTGAGGCCACATTTTGGACGTCCAATCTACAGAGCTGAAGCTGATCTCATCTCGTTGCACCCGCCCCATTTCCATCTCCATCCTGGGTCACTGGAAGAACCAGGGTAGATCTTCAAAGCATAGGCATTCTACCATCATGGGAGTAAGCCAAACGTGTATAGAATTGGTATATAAATCATAATTGTATACTAATTTATAATAGTAACAAATAATAAGAACATAGTATTAATAATCATACTATATATGTGTTGACAAATTTACATAATGGATATGGGATGGGTATATATATATATATCAATAGAGTATGTGGCCATCATTAATCATGTTTATATACCCATGCTATATATTATACCCGTTGTGTGTTTACATAGTGGGTATAAAACGGGTATACATTAACATCTGAGATTAACACTATGATAGTGTATCCCGTGTGAATATTCCCATGTTTGACATCATAGAGTCTAATGGAGACTGGGATGAAAGTAAATTGCATCAACAATAATCATCCAAAATTATCCTCTGGTAAACTAACATAGCTATTGAAAATTGCCATTTATAGTGGATTGTCCCATTCCAAAAAAATGTGATTTTCCATAGGTATGTTAGTTTACCAGAGGGTAATGGGTATACTGACCCCTATGAACATGGGGGATGACTGTCCCTTCTATGTGAACATGAGCAATGTCTTCAGTGTGGCAGAATGTGCTGAATTTTGTTCAGTTTTACACAATCACAATAGATATAAACACATTATATTCAGTATTGACCAACGATCCATGTTCAGGCATTACTCCAACTAAAATGCCCATTGAACCATTGGCAGTACATATTAAAAATATTATGATATAATTTAATACGATATGGCACAATATTTAATATAATAAAATATAATAGAATATGATATGATATGATATGGAATAATATGATATAATCTAATATGATATAATATAATGTAGCATAATATAATACAAAAAACTATAATACAACGCAATAATTATACAATATTGTTACAATATAGAATAGAATTCCATAATGATATACTATGATTATTCATCAGTGGGGTCTCGGTCTCGGGTACACCCATTGGGCTGGGCAAGCCCCCCGTGAAACTGGTCAAGCATGATCAAGGCATTTTATTTTTACCATCTGGTTATGGCTGACATAGCCATGGAAAATGGCCCATAGAAATAAATGATTTTCCCAGCTATCAACCTCCATTTATAAGGGATTTTCCATGGCTATGTTCAATAACCAGAGGGTACAAATGGTGGTTTTGGCATGTGTCGGGTTTGTTTTCCGGGACAAGATCTGAGCCTCCCATGTCATTTCACTAAACAAAATCACCACAGCATCCCATCGCCAAAAGAAACACCGAAACAAAATGGCAAACCCAACTATCTATTTATTGCTTTATTTATATTAAGTTCTTGCATGTTTCAATCCTTGAATTATGTGCTTCTTTTGATTGGTATCTTGATTCTTTGATTTTTTGAAATTCCATTGGTTATGTCAATGTGCCTTCAAATGCTTTCAAAGCCCCCTTGATCTGTGGTGAGGTCCTGGATGGCCGCTACCTCCCCCATGCTAGGCACAGCTTGTGCTTGCAGAAAACTGGTGGGCCTGGTTCTTGGCACCACCTGCTGTGCCAGCAGGGTTTGGAAAACAACCAAGTTGTGAAACAAACAATCGCCAGCTGCCCTCACTGTCAAATCCAAGTGCCAGCCATACTTTGAAGCTGCTTCTTGGAAGGGGTCTTGGAACCCTTCAAATGCATCTTGTGGAACCCAGGGCCGAGAGGCAAATGGCCCATGGAAGGTTGGTGCCCAAGCAGGTACAAAGTGGTTGTGGCTATGGAAGATGATAAAGACTTCTTCGCCAGGACCTTCTTTCAGAAACTCATCCACCATGCAAGCAGACACTTTCAACTTTTGCTGGCTCAAGATCATGGATGCTGCTTTTGGCCCACCCCACATGATTGGGCCCAGCCAATGGTCCCTCTCACATTTGGTGCAAGCAAAGAGGATGTCAGAAAGGGTCTCCTCTGACTGGCCTTCAGCCAGGCTGTGCAAAGAATTGTGCAGGTCATCGCTGTCCACTAATGCACCCAGAACAAAGCCTGTCTGGTCTTGGGCTATTTCCTGCAGCTTCTGGTCGGTGAGCATTTTTTCCAGTTGGCCCACCCATATGGTCCTGAGTGCTCTGATTGCCTGGCTTATTTTGTCTTCCCGAGACTCCATTGAATAGGGCCCTCCATAGCCAGGATTGGTTCTTACCCTTTGCCACCAGGTGTCCTGGGCCCATATGTAGATGGCCCTGGCAGCATGCTCTGTTGTTGGGTACCAGGATGACTGGCGGCTTTTTCTGTCTGGTCCCCAGGGGTCTTTGTAAGTGAAAACCCAGAACTCCTTAACATTTTTTTCCACTGCCTCCTCTGCTTTGTCATCTTCCCCTGGCGCCTCTGCTTCCTTTCTTTGTTTCCTCTTCTTTGCCCCTTTCTTTTCTTCAGCTTGTTCTCCTGCCTCCTTCTCAGCAAGCTTTTTGCTCTTCTTCCCAACCTTGACACCCCTTTTCAGAAATGCAGTGTGGGTGAGGATTTCCACCTCCTGCATGTTGAGGCTTTGGAAAGCTGGTGTCCTTCCCTTCTTTCAGGACCACCCTAGAATTCCAATTGCTGCCTAGCCAACTGAAAATGGCCCTGGCTGCAACCTCAGGACTGGGGTACCAGCTGGAGTACCCTGCCTTCTGCTCCCCTTCGAGTTTATACTGGAAAATCACAAGCTCTTTCTTTGTGGCCCCACTCTTTCTCTGTATCCATTTGGTATGTTGGATAATGGCTTTTTCATGGCCATTGGGTGGACCATCCATAGTGACTTCGTGTGCTGGGGGGGGAGCTTGGGTGGCCCACCTTGTGAAGGGTCTGCATCCCTTTCTTCTGCTTGTGGGGGTTGGGCCCTGGACAACTGGGTGCTTGGTGTGGGTGCTGGAGAGGAGCTGGTTTTGGCTCTCCTCTTTGGTGTCTTTGGTGTTGAAGGCGGGTTTCGCATTCTCTGGGGTGCAGGGAGGTTTTGGCAAGAGCTGCCATTCTGGATTAACCTCCTAAACTGCCCAGAAATCAAACCAATGTTTGCCACAAGGGCTGCCCACTGGGTCACCTTCACATTGAAAGCTTCCCTCTGTTCCTCAGTGGGGCCTGTATCCCTCATGCCAGAAAATGTCTTGCCATCGATGGCTCCCTTGAGCTCTGCCTTGACAAACTCCTTGTAAAAACTGATGGGGGCCCTTTTGAATTTCAAAGGGCAGTCCTCTCTGCCAAGATGTTCTGCCAGCTCTTCCAGGATATCATTGCAGTCTTGAGTGGTTTGTTCGACACTCCTGCCACCACCCCTTGGAGCCCTCACTTCCAGCCTGACCCCCCTATTTTGCTGAGGTTGGTCAGACTTGTGTCCACCAAGTTTATCAGCCCAGGCTCCTGAGGGACTTCATTGTGGTCAGTGGACATAAGGTGAATTCTCCTTGGGCTTTAATGAGGTGGCGAATGGGGGAATAGCCCTGGACCAATTTTCCAACCTCAGACCCCATGGGTCCTGAAGGCTCCGCTTCCAAGGTCCCCCAGATTATTTCCTCATCTGGGTCAGCCATCCCAGGGAAGAGGGGATGGATCATGGCCTGGAGGTCCTGGCCAAACATTTGCAAGGTCCCCGCCCCTCCTGCCAAGCCAAATAAGCACAAATTGTGGGGGTCCTTTGATTGGTAGCCAAGGTCCAAAGCCAGGGGTTCAACCATGGGGCGTGGAAGAACATCACCAAAATTGGCCCGTGTCTTTTTGTCAGCTTTTTTTTTCAACTTAATATGATGGTTAATAATGGTTAATGATGGTTAATTTCAATTAAAACATTCAGTCATGAATCCCAACCGACCTGGTTCTATTCTTGGAACGCTTCTCTTTGATTCTTTGGACACAGGTGACGAGGCTCAAGGTTGCCAGAGCCGCTGGCCAGCAACCGGCTTTCTCACAGGAGCCTGGGAAACGTTGGCTGCGGATTCGTCACTCTTGAAGACCTATAAACCAATGGTCAATCCATATCTGACCTATACTGGTTGGTGGTTGGTGGTTTTAACCATCTTGAAAAATATGAAAGTCAGTTGGGAAGGATTTTCCCATATATTATGGAAAATAAAACATGTTTGAATCCACCAACCAGATTGTTAAATAGGACATGACAAACCTGGGTTATGAAAAACAAACATGGGGGGGTGTAAATCCATGTAAACCGATATTAAGAAGCACATCAACAAGTCCCACATACCCTCCAGCAATCGAACGTGGCTTGCTGGAAAATCCACCATCTTGATCCATATGTATATGGGTAAACTACAATAATTCGCAAACCTGAATTAAGGCCATTTGGGGATGATTTCCCTCATTAGCCATAATACCAGTGAGGGAGAACAGTGAGGTCATTATAATTTACCCATATATATATATATATATAATTATTATATATAATTATAGTTCATTGACTTCCCAGCAGCCCTCCATTTGCTTTGGGGATTTCCCAGCAAACCCCGGACGGGTTTTTTTTCCGATCGTTCATTGCTGAGGTCCCCAGGTTGACGCCAAGGAACTGATGAGAGCATTGAAGCCAATCACAGACGCCGTGTCCTGAAGACTTGAAGATTTGAGTGGGATTTCCATGATTAATGATGGTTAATGATGGTTGATGATGGTTAAAAATATATAATATCTGGTTGGTGGTTGAGCCCTACCCCTCTGAAAATGATGGACTTCGTCAATGGGAAGGATATGGAAGGATGATATCCCATATATTTTGGAAAAAATGTTCCAAACCACCAACCAGGCTATCATGAACATCACCAAGTGGGTGTTTCTTGAAATTTGCTACCTCTCTCTTATCATGGGTTTCCCAATCTGACAAAAACTTGGATGATTTTTTTGGGGGCCCAAAATGTGTAGGAAACGGGCTAAACCTGATGGTCGATTTGGTGATTTGGCAATACCACCTCTATTGCGATGTAAAGACATGTGGCTCAATGAAGGCTAAACCACGAAACTGGGAGTGGCTGCGCCATGCAAACTTGGCTACTAGCCCTGGCCTCTGCATGTTGTATTTCCATGTACTTAAGCATGAGTCACATGTTGTGGTTATATATATATATATTTCTGGAAATTAGGCAGGCACGATGATGACAGTAATTATTGGATATACTAATTTCGAGTTGGCAGAACGCCCGAATCACTCCATGGTTTTGTTCCTTTTTGGGCCGGCATGGGTCAAGATATACGTCAAAATCATTCAAATGGAGGCCAACCAATGGAAAATGGCCATAGAAATAGTGGATTTTCCCATTAAAAATGGTGATTTTCCATGGCAAAATGTAAACGTTCACCAGAGGGTATTGGAATTAACCCTTCATGTTTGGATTACATTGGATCCCTGTTTTGTTTACAGTAATTACTTTATGATGACAAAACAAGCTTTCTGTTCCCTCTTGAACGGCTGTGCAGGTGATAGCCCATCTTGTAAGCTCCATGAAAAATGCAGATTTAGGCCATTCACCTACCATTCAATACGGATTAATTTACCATCATTGAAGCAGAGTTACCCCATGTTTGTTGCTAAGATCAGTTTGTCAGTCCTCATTTCTGTTGTTTTTCAAAACACCCGTGCTCTTCCCTGTGTGCGTTGGTCAAATCCGCATTTTCTCAACTTAGTTCACATCTTCACCAATTCCATAATGCTGGAGCATGTGCTAGATATCTCCATATCCCGATCCCATATTATTCATCGTTCTCTCGAATATCCCAGATGATTCTCAAATGATTCACCAATTTTGGAGCCAAATATCCCAGTCTGAAGGCACCAGGCGCAGGGCACACGGTCCTCCCCAAAAAGCTGCACAGCCTTTCGCCACTGCGCGCACTTCTCCAGCACGCTCATGGCAGAATTCCTGGGGCGCAAGGCTGAAAAATCATCAGGATCTTGGCCAGCCGTACCAGCCATCAAAAATGCTTCACCGAAAAGTAGGATGCTAACCTACCAAAACATGTGCGATGTGCAAAGCCACAGAAAGCGAAAATTGGGCATTCAAAAGCCACGACGTCATTCAAAAAACTGTAATCTAATGAATGAAATGGTTACTGCATTCTAATGATGGTTGATGATGGTTAATGATGATTCCACTGTCAAAAGCTCTTGATGGTGGCCATACTTCTATCGGGAATCCTCACCGTTGATGCTTGAATCTTGACAGTTGAACCGAATGGAAAACCCTCTGGCTCCATCCCATTCCATCCATCCTCGAATTTAGACACGAGTCTCTGCCGTAGGACTAGTGGTTGCGTATGGTGTATACAAAGAATCATTACAGAAAAATATAAAAAGTGTGTGTATTATATATATATATTAAATTGTATTAATATGTATATCTTATATTTTGCCCAAACGAACTTAATGGTGTAAAGTTTAAAGAAACTAAAAAAAAAACCAAAGCGGCAGTGTTGATTGGATTCCCGGTGTCGTTGTTCCAATATCTTACGATCAATAGCATCTCCTGATAATGAGAGATAGTGTGGACGGTTGCGAAATCCTGCATCACCAAAAGGATTGTTGAGACCCATCAAAAAAATGGAATGTTTATCACCTATCAACTGGTGCAGGATTTCTCCGAATGAAAGGCTCATGAGGCAACAAATAGCACACGGTCTGCCAAGAAACCGTGAAATCTCATTGGCCTGAAAGCAGCGGGTGAAGCGGGCACACCTGGATCATGACACAATTCGACCTGTTTGATGGCTTTAGATCACCGAATATGATCTGTTTCCATGCACCATCTTTTCAAATGTCTTTCTTTGCATATGTTCTATCACTTGAAAACATCTTGATTGGTGTATATAGATAGTATAGATACTGTATAGATCTGTATAGATCTCTATAGATATGTATATAGATATACCATAAGACAAAAAAATCCGGAAAACATCTCCGCATCTTAGGTCATTTTTGGGGATCTCCAGGGCATCGCATGAGGCATGGCCTTTTGGGGCCAGCAGGGCCTCCCGGTTCAACAGCAGGGCCAGCGCCAGCTCCCAGGCAGCGGAGCGTTGCAAAGAGTCCATGGTGCTGTTGGAACTTATCACATCTGCCTGGGAGTGAAAACTATGGGTGAAAACTACAGTTCTGGCCATTTATATGGTTAATAAATGGTTAATCTATGGTTAATAATTGGAATAACATACTAATCACAGTTATAACTGGTTATTTCAGTGGGATTATACTATACATTCTATAAATGGGGTTATATGTAAGTACTTATAACTGGTATAACTCGGGCCATAACTGTATGGGGAAACGTCATGACAAGTCAGCTAAATGACTAAATGCTTCTGAACAAATTGAACATTCTGGAGAACACATGATCATATTCTTGGGAATCTGAACCGACTGAAACGCTACCCCAAGATGGAAAAATGGAACATCAATTAGTAGATGTGTAGTTGGTACATTTCAAAACCAAGGTCGCCCCACTGCGATTCCGATTTGCCCAGAGACAGAGGGTAGGTAACAACAGAACTGTGAGGATATCATGGATTGATGAACGATGCGCTGATGGTTTGGATATAGGTCAATCTATATATAAGGGAAAAAAAAGGGGATGGTTCCATCAACATGATAACATGATATAACATGACCATCTTTGGGTCGCAGGCCGAACTAGGTTCTTACCATTTTTTTAATGTATGATGCAGTACCCTCTGGTAATTTAACGGAGTGCGAAATGGAAACTCAACATTTTTACCATCCAATTATGGGTCATCTACATCATTGATCGCAAATTGTTAAATAACCGGAGGGCATATCAACACATACCTCTGACATATCTACCTGAAAGATCTGTATATCTACATACACAAAGAATAAATATGGGCTAAAATTACTATATTTTCCCTATATATACACATGGCCATAACTGGTGGGATTAATCCCCTATGTTCAGACCACAAACACATGATACTGCTGTGAGAAAAACTAAACTGAGTCCCAATCTATATATATATATGTATTATGTATATGCATAATTATATATATATATATGTACCCTGTGGTATTCCCCATTCTATCACCCTTTCTGTTGCTAGCCATACTTCTTGTTGATTAAATCCAGCATTTTTTTCCAACCATCCCTATAATGGAGTCGGAACTGAGCCAGCAATTCAGCCCTATGTCATGTAATGTTAACCCCCAGAGACAAGAGATGTCGGTTGGTAAAACCCACCCTTAAGCGTTTTAATTGGTGAATCTCTCTCTTCGGCATCTTTTTTGGGGTTGCTTTTTGCTGTCTATCAGAATCTATCATCTTGATTCAATGATTTCGATGTGCAGAAGTTGCAAACATGACTGGTTTGTGGTGATAAAACCTGTTTCAACCTCTCGAAACCCTAAAAAACTCAGACTGTCGCTTGGGATCATCTTCCCATGTTTAGCGTTGCCCATGCAAAATAATGCTACTGACAGGTTGTTGACTGATGGCTTGAAAACACAACACAGATCATCGTCAATATCACATTAGCAGAATCAATATGATTTGTTCAAAAAATAGGGCCTCCCAAAATTCCAGTACGTCATCATTGTTCCAATGACAGCAATGAATTCGGGGATAATACCCTATTTTCAGACACACCAAGAACTCTGTTGGTTATTGATGTCCTATGAATATCTCATGATAATATCATACCTTCAAAAAAATATAATCCCATTAATATCCACTAATATGATGAATGTTCCCATTATCTCCCATTTCAATGGCTATAAAACCCCAATCAAACATGCCTCACAATTAAGACCGTGCCCTCAAAGCCTACGCCCATGAAAAAAAACGAGGCACCTGAACTTCAACACATCGCATTCCCTTCCTGGTGGCCGGTTCTCGACCATCTATACTTTGTATTAACCATATACCATTAAATATGGTTAATCAATATCATTAATTCTAATAAATTAAACAATGAAGTATTATATCAACATATATATCAACCATATGAAATGTTTTATTGGAAAACATATTGGCTATATAATACTGGACTATGAACTATTACCCTCTGGTCATTTCTTACATAGCGAACTGGAAGCCATGGCCCATAGGTTTACAGATGATATTCCCAACTAGTTACAACCTCCATGAATATTTTCTGGATTTTCAAGTTCGCTATGTTAAATAACCAGATTGTATGTGTGTTGCTTTATAACCCAATGAACACTATGATAATCTACGATAGTTATATCCCATTACAGTAATTAGACTAGTTATGAGTATTGTAAACTAGTTATGAGTATTGAATATATATGTATATGTTGTATGTATGTTTGTATGTATGTATATATATACATATACATACATATATATATATATACCTATGTAATCCTATGTATATTGGAGTTATAAACCAACTGAGCTAAGTTATAAACCAAGTGAGCTAATTGTGTCGTTGGTTTATAACTCCAATAACTATGGCTATGGTTTATGGATCGAACTAGCTGATTACTGTCCAGCTTCAGAACCTCCAACGCACTTCGCCATCTTCGGACAGCGCTGATGCCCGAGTTGTAGGACACCAAGGTCAGTTGAAGTGACTCCTCTCTGGCCTGGCCATGGCTGAGATGAATCCCATCGAAGTATTGATATTTTAGGTATATATCTCTATACAATTACTATACAATTATAATATATATATATATATATATATATTAGTGTGTATCTAATATATATATATACATATATATATATATATTAATAATAATAATCATAATAAAAATATTTTTTTAAAATATATTTATAATAATAACAATAATATATATATATATATGCATATATTATATAATATATACATATGTTTTATGTTTAGTGTGTTTTATCAACCCTGACCGGGAAATTTGAATATCCAGTGATCCCAATGATAATTTGCTTCTCCAGCCATCTCTATTTGTACCCTCTGGTAAATTAACATAGACCCTGGCAGGAGTTGGAAGATTGGTTTCCATTAACAATTAGTCTTTGTCAGGGTCTATGTTAATTTACCAGAGGGGAATTGATATTAATTGATATGAACATTACCATTTAGAAGAGATAGTAATTATTAGATACCATTGTGATTAATTGATATCACTTCTGTGTATACCATCGGCAGATCTCAGTGGTCTCTTACTGCCATGGCCTATGGCATCCCATGGCCCCTTTGCGCGGGGCTCCACATCATGCGCCTCTTGCAGAATGCGAAGAGCTTTTGGCCAGTTTTGCGCTCGGACTGCAGCAGACACAGCCTGGTTCCGAAGAATAATCTCCTGCAGGGTCGTGTTTGGTGCACTTTTCAACCAGGCATCATCAGCAATGGCAAGACGCACGGGTGACAGTTGCAACAAACAGAATCCCTGAAGAAACATCTACCCTCTGGTGATTTAACATAGCCGTGGAAAATGGCCCTAATCGAAATAGATGGTTTACCGATTAATAGCATGGGGAATCTTTCCATGGCAAACTGTTAGTCATAACCAAATGGTCAATATAAAATCGAGATATTCAGACAACAGCGGACTAAAAGGATCCTAATCCGTCCTCGCCAAAATAAACACTTTGACTTTGACTGCCCAAACACCCACGGCCTTTTGACTGCAACGGACTGCAACGACTTTGAATTCCCACGTGTTGCTTGATGGTTTCCCACGATTGATGACCATTGATTCGAGCTGATGGAATAGTTTGGGTCTCTGTTACTTCTCTAGATATTGCTGGGTTTTAATGTTCCCCCCCACATTTGCAGCTGAAGATTATAACCAGTGGATCTTCCAATATTAAAATAACTATGGCATAATATGACAATCTATAGTATGGCAATGGAAAATTGAAAAAAGAGCCGGCCAATTTTGCAAATGATTTCGCTACAGCTGGGTATGTCCATATATTTCCCATTATGCCATTGCTATGTTAGATTACCAGCGGGGTAATTTATCGAAAACACACTGAAACCGTAGCTAGACACCGGCAGCTCTGGCATCACACACCAGGCGCTTCATTGCGACTTTTTATCGCCACCCGGCTGCCCGGCGCGATGTTCCCTGAGCTTTGCTGATGGGGAATCAGTGGGAAGTGGAAAGACTCCCAGTGATGCAGTGGTTTTCCTTGTGTAATTGAATTTAGATAGATATAAATATATATCTAAATATAATATAGATGAAATATGATGAAATATGATGAAATATGATGAAACATAGATGATATATAGACGTAACATTGAATTTATTGTCAATGATATATAGATGAAATATGATGAACTTATGCAGCTGGTACACTACAATAAGTCATTGCATTGGCAACATCAAGACTGCTAACTAGCCACTTAGCTCAGGGAAGATCTCGATGAATCCAGGCTTTCTCGATCACAAAAATCCATGGCGCGTATGGCGCAGCCACTGGATTTGAGTCTTCATCGCCACAGAGGGACACTGGACACTGAACAACAACAAGCTGGTTTCATGGTGCGATTTAGGACATAGGAGTGAAGAAGCTAGAGGTTTTTCAGCATCAGATATCACATGATCTCAGCCATACCACTAGTCAAAATTCGGGGCCCGAGTGGACCCATTTTTGCGTGTTGAAGTAAGCAAATACCATCCATGTTTGCAGGTTTACATCCCTAAAACGTCTCAATCTCCTCGTGATAAAATAACAGAAAAAACTTGCACTTTTTGCGCATCAGAAAATCCATCTTGACCCATACTCTTAAACCCTGAGAAACAAACAAAAAAAAATCTCAAAGCCGACAGAAGCCATTTTTGGTAAGGATGTTGTGAGGTAGCTTCAATTTGCTCGCGACTGCCTCTATATACCCTCGGGTAATCAAACATAGTTTGCCGGAAAAGCCTCCGTTTAGTTCGATGATTGTCCCACAACTATATATATATTATTCATATTATATATTACATACAGTATGATATATATATATATATATACGTACATGCATATGTACATAAAGAAATATGTGCCTTTTTTCCCATTAAACACTCCATTTACATCCATTTGGGTATGGGTCAAAATTAGGTACCCCAATAATTGGATGGTTAATACTACACTAGACTAACATCTGTGGTCCCCTAGGTCTTCTATTTTGACCCACATCCATTTAGAGGATTTCCCAACCAGCCATCTTTGATGACACCGGAAACCATCTGGGCCGCCAACCATGACCCTCAAGAACTTGAATGATGTAGTACCTGTGACGCGGTGCTGTCTCAATTGAACACAAGTATGCATTTTTACGTGTGCATAAATAAATAAATAAATATATATATATATGTATATGTGTATATATATATATATATATATATGTATAAAAAATATGTATGTATATATAAAGAACTATGTATATATATATATATATATATATATTATATATATATATATATATATATATATGTATAAAAAAAAAACAAAAAAATATTTACAGCATGGTATTTCTGTTATGTGTTTACCATTTTTTTTTTTTTTGTGTTGCTATGTATATATATAT
>Ga0126342_10002362_pt1 | contig 29276 bp, 17 predicted proteins | sample Cyp1metagenome_FD_92528 | JGI IMG/M metagenome (GOLD analysis project Ga0126342, IMG submission 92528) | Coral microbial communities from Lord Howe Island, Old Settlement Bay, Australia - Cyphastrea 1 metagenome | ecosystem: Host-associated > Invertebrates > Cnidaria > Coral ...
CGTGCTGCGTTTACAATGGGCGAAGAAGTTGGGGTGACTTTTCCTGGCAGTTGGGGGACGTAGTTCCATGCGGGAATGACACCTGACTGCAACGTTGGGGGACCTTCGGTGGCCATGAGTAGCCATCTTTTGCCAGTCATGCTGGGTCACATTAACATATGGCTTGGACCCTCAGACCATTTTTGGCTCTTGATTCACGATCATCTCGTGGCAAGATGAGCCCCAAAAAAATCGAAAAAAATCAATGCAGAGACTTTAAGAAGGAAAAATGGGACAGATTTGGCTTCAAAACCAATCAGTTGAATTTGAAGTTGTGCGCTTAGATAGTTTTTGTTGCCCCATAGCTCTGACGATTGCAGTTCAAAATCTCTGCGCCATGCTTTTGTCACACCTTTTTTGGCCATTACATGCGAGTACCAATCATAATCTAAATGTATCCCATTCTACTATATTCTACTAGGTTCCTGCTCTTTTTGTTCAATAGTTAAGTTTCATCTAAGTTCAAAGAATCCATGTTCAGAGTTTCTTTCACCAACAGAGCACAGATTCGATGCGTGATGTCCTAGTTTCTCGATGACTTTTGTCACGCACTGCATTTTGTAGTGACACACGCGTGCACAACCTTTTGTAGAACCTACTGCGTCCCCTTCCAGACAAGCCCCAAAAAGTTCGAAAAACATGTTTTGATTTTTTTCTATAGAGACCTGAAGAAGGAAACATGGGACAGATTTGGTTTCAAAACCAATCAGTTGAATTTGAAGTTGTGCGCTTAGATCGTTTTTGTTGCCCCATAGCTCTGACGATTGCAGTTCAAAATCTCTGCGCCATGCTTTTGTCAAGTACCAGTCATAATCTAAATGTATCCCATTCTAATAGATTCCCATTCTTTTTGTCCATTAGTCAAGTTTCCACTTAAGTTGAAGGAATTCATGCTCAGAGTTCCTTTCACCCACAAAGCACAGATTCGATGCGTAATGTCCTAGTTTCTGGATGACTTTTGTCACGCACGCACTGCATTTTATAGCGACACACGCGTGCACAACCTTTTGTAGAACGTACTGCGTCCCCCTCCAGATAAGCCCCAAAAATTTGAAAAACATGTTTTTTTTTTTCTGTAGAGACCTCAAGAAGGAAAAATGGGACAGATTTGGTTTCAAAACCGATCAATTGAATTTGAAGTTGTGCGCTTAGATCGTTTTTGTTGCCCCATAGCTCTGAGCATCGTAGTAGAAAACCTCTTGAAAGGTCAATTCTTGGAACCCGATGGAAATCCCAAGGTTGTATCTACTTGTGCTCAGCAAATGCTATGACCTGGGCCCAGGAAAGTGAACCAAAGATTTAGAGTGAAATTTCCAGAAACCATTTAGTAGAGAATCATGATTTTTCACGGCGACCCGTTTTTCACTACAAAATGGTTGCGCAAATGCAATTTGTAGTGACCCACATTGGCTTTTGATCCACCATCAAAACCCCCAAAGCATTTTGTAGCAAGGGGGGTTGGTTCAGATTCAAGCAGCATTTTGTAGTATAAGGCTGTGTTTGTAAACGGTTTAGTGGGCACAACTACCCTGCAGAATGCACACAGGGATACATCAACAAATATATTGTCTGAAATTTGACTTTACACATGATACAATGTGGGCCCCCAAACGTTATAAGTTGGCTTTTGAACCCAATTGACGATAATTGGAACTATCATAAACCCTCGTTATTGGAGTTCTTTGCACCAACTTAGCTATCTAAATCCCACTAAATCACGTTAAATCCGATTTAGGTCGGATTTGTTGCTTGGAAAATATGCGTCATGATAATTCATCCAGATATTGGTGTTTGTTTATTGATCACGCTTCATCCAGATATATCTACAATCAAAAAGTTGAGGCCGTTGAGGCCCGTATGCCATAAGATAGCTAAGCTGGTTTATAACTTGGCTAATGAAAGGGTTTTATGGGAGACTTGCTGTAACTATAGTTGAGGGACTTATAAACTAGCTTAGAACTGGGGACCACAACCTGCTTGAGGGCATCAAATCACAGCATGACACCCACAGCCTGCCTTTTTGCCGGGGCCACTCTTGGCGCGCCGGTGGTCACCCCTGGCGTGGCTGTGCACACGTCAGGGAGTCAGGGGTCGTGGTGCAGGTTCCGCCCAGCATCCCTGCCGGTGCAGCAGTGGAAGGACCCTGCCAGCATTCCTTTGCCAGACCTTGGAAAAGTAGCAAAAATGCTGGGTATTTCGGAAGGCTGTTCTCGAGGAGTACGAGAAGCAAAAAGAGCGACAGCCTCAGTGAACTTGGGAGCAGTAATGGCAATCGAAAGAGAGAGAGTACTAAAATGGCAACGACAATGTTCAGCACCCTGCACAAAGACGTGCCAAAAAAGCATTTTCAAGTTCAACCCGGACTGCCCGGAGGCCAGAAGCAACGGAAGGGACATTTCGGTCACAAATCATGCTTAATAAGGGATTGCCAGGTTTTTCACAGAAGCAATGCCACACGCAGCCTCAGCCTGTGCAGGAACTGGTGTCGACGGTCTTCTTAGTCACCGAACGGCCTAGCAAACCTCCATAGAAAAATCACAATTTTTGCTGGCTAAATATCTATCGCATATGTTTATTCATCCAGATATACCCATATGCTCCATGTATGGAATATTTGCAAATATTTGCCCTAAAAATCACCCAAATGTTGGTAAATATACCATACATGGATCATACAGATACACCAGTATTGGTTCCAACGGTTCCATGAGTTTTTTTCGGCTCTGAGGTGGATTGCGCCACGTCGTCCATCGTGGATTCGCTGTTGGATGCATCCATCGAGCTGTTAGAAAGTCACGAAGGCGCGACATCCTCGAATTCTCAGCAAAAAAAAACTACAGTTATGGCCCTTTACCAGTTATAAGTACTCAGCCACCCCATTTAAGGAAGGTATAATCCCATAGGAATAAGCAGTTATAAGTAATAAATGGCCATAACTGTAGGGGAACAACAGAAACATGGCCAATTTCCACAGCTACGCGTTGGGTTTCCAGAGGGGATCCAATCATACCCAGGATATATGTCTTGTTGGTTAAATCCCATTTATATGATCTATTTTAGGTAAATCCCCATTATATCAATACGTATGAACATATATATATATCTATACACAATTTGCGTTAAATTCTGTTTTATGTCTATTTGTTGACTTAAAGCCTATATGTGTTGATTAACTCCTCATATCCATGGATCCCGCCAGGCTGGTATTGGCCGACCCAGCATCCCTTTCGCAGGCGAGTTGAACTACGGGATCTGGGATCTTTTTGGGGATGGCAAAGCAAGGAAAACAATCCAGGTTTGAAGATATTGGGGGAATACTTTTGGCTATCTAAATATCATTCCAAGTCTGTGAATATATATAATGTCAACACTGGATTAATAACCCCCCCGAGAAGGTCAGAACTCTACCGTGTAGGTCCCCCCTTAAGCACCCCTTAATAAACGGTCTCTGAACCATAAAATGTTGGACATGGCTTACGTCAATTGGCTGAAAGCTATGGGGGACATTGGGAATGAATAGGCAAATCCAAAGAAAAAAACATTAGGGACATGGCGGTTGATTAATCAGGGGCAAACCCTGATTATTATTAATGGGGGCTCATGGGGGGTACCCTTTGGGAGGTATCCAAACTGATGATTTTTATGAAGAATTTAATTAGAAATCGATCATTTGGGGAATAGTTGTTTTTTTGAAATTTTCAATGATCAACTTAAACCTTAAGTATAGCAATGATGATAAACAAATGTAAAAAACAATTTGAAATAAATAGAATTGGAAATACAAATTGTTGGATAAAAAATGGATTTCAGCACAGGGGGTTGATTAATCATTTCCTAGCCAAACAGTTCATTAATTTTGGGGGACCACCTGTGTTTAAATTGCATTTTTTTTGGAGGAGGAGGTTGATTAATAATGGGGTGTTGATTAATCCTGACTTGGCATTATATATATATATATGGAGGGTTCAGAAGTCACGAGTCATGAGAATACCCCTAAATCACCCAAGTCGTGGATGACCATGAATTAATATTGAAACAACCATGGTGACTTGGGGATCCCCCACTTCAAGAAACCCCCATACAAAAATGAAAAATGAAGTTGTTGCTTCCATTTGCACCCCGCGCAACAAAAAAACAATATTTTATTTAGAGGGGGTATCCAAAGTATTCAATATATGATCTCTTGATAGAGGCGCCATCCAATTCCAGTGTTACATGTATATGTTCCACGTAATCATATGAGACAATAGTATTCTCTGCAACGAGGGACAAGTTGGCAGTCAATCCATACATCTGCATCGAAGCTGTGTATATATATATATGTGTATATACATATACATACATATCCAGGTGGCTTCGCTTTTTGGTCTTAGATGGCTTTGAAAAAGATGTCTGTACTATATCCAACATGATAATGTCAACCCTAAAACCCAATCGATTGTTTCATCGAGGGATACCATGTTTAAGTATGAGATTACAATGAGTATAACTATTTGGGAAGTAGCTCACAAAATCACCTTTTGTCTCGCCTTTTGTCATCTGGCACTGGAAGTTGGCTGGTGTGAAGCTCCAGTTGAAACGTTCCTGGCATGTGAGCTCCCAAAATCATCCAAAACCATGCTTTATTTGGCTGGTGGTTTCTAACACATTTTTTTTATTTTCCATAATATATGAGATGTCATCCTTCCCTTTGACGAACTCATATTTTTCAAGATGGTTATTGCACCACCAACCAGTTATTGATGCAGACCTGAGATTGACATTAAAACCTCCCTCTCCCACGTCAGGCTGCAGTCGACACCGGAACTCAGGGTCTGGGCCACGGCTTGGTTTACCCCTTGGGGGGATGGACCAGCAAAATGCTGGCAGTGTTTAGTGGTAAGATGTTGATGGTTCCCATGGCCAAAATGGGTGAAAATTGCTGGTTCCAAACTTAAGTTGACACTCCCAAGATTCTGAGTGTCGGAATCAGATGGGCCTCCTGTTCAAAGTTCAATGTTTACCCCGAGATTCTGTTTGTATTGTTGGAATGAGATGGGTGGGGACAACATGTCCCATTCAAAGTTCACATGTTTTTTCTCAGGGGATTAATGAGTCAGAAAGACTGGGACGGTCACGTCATCCTAAATTGCACCGCTGCATCGCTCCTGGCAGAGAGATGGCGGCTACGAACATACGATCAACCATTCGAGTGGTTTTTTTGGCGCGGAACAGGATGAGATTCCCGTCCAAGGGTGATTACGGATTGGTCCTGAATGAATTTCTGTGGCGAAGAGCTGTGCTCGGCAAGCACACCGATTCCTGAACGGAGGTGCGACGAAGCTGTTTTTTGGCGTTTGCTCTTCTGCGCAGGCATTGGTGATTGAACACTTGAGGAGATGCCTTGAGCGGGCCAACGACCAGGCGCCGGCCTTGGAGAACTTGAGCCAGAAGTTGGCATCCAGAAGGATGCCTTGATGAGAAGAGTGTACCGCGTCCATTCCGCATGAGCGAGCTGAAGCTACACCTACACCCAAAGGCCTTACTTGCATCTGTGAGGTGGACGCGCACTTCAGGAGACAACAACACGGTTCGGAGTGTTTGTCCTTTGAAGTGCAGGGTAGAGTTTTGCTTTTCATGTACAAAGAATGGGAATTCAACCAGCCAATGGTGCTTGCCTAAGTCATGGGGGTACCCCTAGATCTTAGATCATCTTAGTATTGAAACATATTGAAACCTTTGGTTTTGGGGATCCGCCATTTTAAGAAGCCCCCAAATGGTGGTACAATTCTTTGACAATAAAGCAACCAATTGGATAAACAGCTGGGAAAGCTGGAAAATTAACTAGGAAACATCATCGAGGAAACATCCTGGAAACAGGGTTCTATCTTTTTGGGGTTTGATATATTCGATATTCGATATCTTATAGCCCCTCACAAGTGGGAGATGCCGAGGATTGAAACACAACTTTCTTACGGCTGAGCTTACTTCAAAGATCATCCAAACAGACAGAAGAAGTTCAAATTGGGATGGTGTCTTGATATACAGGATCTATCAGCCGACAAGATGGCTCATTCACCCATCGAGATGACAGTTTGAGTCGGTACATCACCCAGAAATCTGTGGATTCACAACATGTTCTACAATGTGAGGCCCCCGTTCAATAGCTGAGTTGGTGCAAATAACTCCAATTTCACTATGGTTTATGGCATTTATAACATTTATAACTATAGTCCCTGGTGCTTAAACCAACAAACATATCAAACATCACATTTAGGGGCCCCACATTGTCATCAAAGGGTCGGTTCAGAGTTTATACCCTGGAAGCCCTGGCTGAGACATCCCCAAAGCAACGTTTGATGAGTAGAAACTAATCCTGTGTAGATTGTTGGCTATATATGGAAGAAGAGAACATCACTGGTTGGTGGTTTGGAACACTTTTTCATTTTCCATATATTGGGAATAATAATCCCAACTGACTGATATTGTTCAGAGGGGTTGAAACCACCAACCAGATAAACAACAAAAAAGAAAGGTGGACTACCAAAGATTGATAATGCAATTAAACAGGTCGTATTTGCTGCTCAAATTAGATAATATATAAGCATTTCACCAAGATCCAGAATTAAAAGGCTAAGATGTGTTGCTCCAAAGTAGGCTTCCCAAAATCCCAGGTTTTCACATGATTCTCCTGCTTACTCGTACCCTTTCCAGAGAAACCCAGAACATTTCACCAGAAAACATACACCCGTCATTGAAAAAATCAAGTCAGATCCAAGGAACACATGATTTGGGACAGATAAATCCTACGGTCCTTTAGCTTAACTTGTTCCAAGTCATCTTCCCAATCCCAGCAAATCCAAGTGATAGTTTACTGGTTAATCCTACTATCACTTGGACTCGCTGCAGATGACTTCTTACTATCCCAATTTGTTCAAGCCACTACTCGGGGAATCTATTCCGGGAATATGTTTTGTTTTTGGGGTTCCTGAATCGCACATTCAATTTAGTTGATTCCAATGATTTTGGTTGGTTGATCCCTGGTTGAAAACTGGCTGTGGGGGTCCTTTTTTTGTGTAGGTCTGGGGGTCGTCAAGTCCAGTGGCCAGTTGGGTGTGGGAACTCAGATCTGATCATTTTTGCAGTGACCCGGGCACGCCCGGTTCATGAGTCTTTCAACGGGATTTACCCTCTGGTTATTTAACATAGCCATGGGAAATGGCCCATAGAAAAAAATGGTTTACCTACTAAAAATTGTTATTTTCCATGGCTATATTAAATAACCAGATGGTAACCATCATTCATGAAAGGTTGAAGCCAACAGGTTACTGGGCATATAGTGACAGATATGGAGAGAGTTCATGGAATATCCCCTTTGGTGAACTAACAGTTTGCAATAGAAAATCACCATGTTTCATTACATTCAACTATACATGGGCCATGTTCGATAGTTTTTTGTATGTTTAACTGGAGGGTGCCCAGCAATCCATCGGAGCAAATCCAAGAATCTGGCCATCATTCCATGGCGATTTTCAAGATCAAATTAGGTTTAACGACCTCACGTCGTTCTCCCGAAGCCTGGAATCATGGTTAATTTTAGGGAGATCATCCCCTTTTATGGCCCAACATTTCAGGTGAGTGAATTTTGATAATTTACCCAGATCAATGATGGTTGATGCACAAAACAACTACTGCCTGGTGGTTTGAAGTAGCTGCATATGTGCCATCCTACCTGAGATAGCGATCCCCATTGGCTTTCCTATGTTTGAGGGGGTTGAAACCACCAATCAGACTCTAATGGGGATAGAATGGTGATAAATGGGGATATTGACCAACAGTAATGGGGATTGAACCAACAGATAATGGACAGACAGTATATGTGAATGAGCATCCGACGGATGAGTCAACTGTGCTTCAGCTGCTGCAAGGTCAATCAGAGTGTAACTCAGAGTTTCTCAGATGCAGATATGCTTCGAAGATGCTGTTGCTGAGGGGATGGGGCAAAATATGTGTTTTATTGTTATTGTAATTGTTTTGTGGGCAAATATATATATATATATATTTATTTAGTGCTATGATAACCCCTAGGGAAACCGTTTTCAACCAACTAGTGTTGATTAGTTAATCTGAATGTATGTTAACATTTGTTGGTTTCAGACATGTTTCGTGTTCAACCAATTTTTTGGGGGGATGTGTGTGTGTCTTTTTTTCAGGGCTTGAACTTCCGAGCTAGATGGAAATCGACAATCATTGGAGTCATTGGAGATGTGTGGGTTTCTCCGGACTTGGCATGCTCCCAAATAGGATATCTAGATCAACCAAAGATTGTGGGCCAATTGGTGCCACTTTTAAGACCTGCCCTGGTTAATCGGAAAGTTGTTTTGTAACCATGGCAACTTTATTTTCTGGATTTATCTCGAGTTTGGTGATGTTTTAAGCCAACTTAGCAATTGGGAAGCAGCCTTTTTGTGGTACAATGGGCCAAGCAGAGCTACTGTACCATTCTTTGCTCTGAAATTGGTAATGTACCCATTGGCAGGATTCTTAATGATTATTACCCTCTGGTAAAGTAACAGTTTGCTATTGAAAATGGCCATTTATAGTGAGTTTTCTCAATAGTTATGTAAACGTTTACCAGAGGGTAATGGTGGCATGACCACAATCCATTCATCCCACGTTTTGACCAGGGCACACATGTTGGGCTGAAACCAGATTATGGGGCATTGAATACCTGAGTTGTTTTGAGTGATCAACAGCACTTGGATGTGCAGCATTGCTGGCAAGTGATTAACGCACAAGTTGCCATGGATTCTTCATATTAAGATAAATGTTTTGCTTGTTCAATGTAGGGAATTATACTAATTGATTGGGGATGATTATAGCCCATTCTGGGGATATCCATTTGTCACCCAGTATATTGGAATATGATAGTGGTATTGTTCATGGCTCCAGTGTGGCTGTAGCACTTGGAGCTGAGCTATCCACTTAGTAGCCGAACATAACATGAAATCACCCCTGGTGTTGATTTAATAAACATGTATATATATAATATGCATATAATAATCTGTTAAATATTAATTTATTATATGTTAATATATATATATATATATTACCCTCCAACTGGGGTTGATTAAATCCAGATATGTCATGCAAAAAAACATCAAAGTTAGATGTTGCTTGCTCAAACTCACATTTTTTGATGGGAAAAAAGACGGTAAAATGCTTCATCTCTGGGCCATGACTGGCTGGACGAGGCCCGAAGTCATTCCGTGAGCAAGTCTCGCAGTGGGAAAGCTCAGACCAAGCTGTTGAGCGGTCCTTGGGGTTCACCCAGCTGTGGGGGAATCATATCACTGGAGATTGGCACATCATGGGAATATCATATTTACTCTTTGGTAATTTAACATAGCTATTGAAAATGGCCATTTATAGTGGATATACCCATTAAAAATTGTGATTTTCCATAGTTAAGTTACGTTATGTTAGTTTACCAGAGGGTAATCATCATAATGTTAATTATAATTCATCATAATAGTTCGTACTGGCCACTTCAAATCTAATCCTTAATCCTTGCACCGGATTGCGGATTGTCGTTTTGCGGATTGCTGGCCGTGAGTGGTTTTCATGTAACAGGTCCTGTGCTAGTTACGCTTGTTTAAGAGGCACTCCGTAGTACGTACTCTACACTACTGCTTTAGACTTCTCTTGCGCGACACCATTTTGCACTACTCTACACGATCCTGCATTGCTCTACACTAGTTTACAATACTATGCACTACTCTTCACTACTCTACACAAAACGACTGTGCAAGATCTGTAACACTCTTTTAACATTCAGTATGGTTCACATTCCACATGTCAGATTTTTCCACTTCCATACTACTCTTCACCACCCAGCACAACTTTACGTTACCTTGCGCTGCTCTACGCTACTTACTTTGTACTGCTCTAGACTATTTGCACTACTCTATACACCACCTTCAACCTTTGCACTACTTAACATCACTTTGTATATACACCTGAGTGCTCCTCCCCCCAACGCAGAGACGTAGAAGGAGCAGGTTACAGTAGCACCTCGGAGTGCATTCGGAGTGCTTCCGGGCCCGAAAGCATTCCGATTGTACTCAAGTGCTGTCATGATTCCTTTCCATCTTGCCCTCCCCTCTTGTTCACTCTTCTTGCTTGGTCTTCATCGCCATGACTGTCAAGGACTGTGGCTTGCCTGACAGCATCAAGTTCAACAAAGAATCTCAGCGTTTGGTTGGATATGCCGTCGAGCAGTTGCTCACCCTGTTCTTTCATCGCGGCCAACTTGCCGCGTCCCACCGGAAGCGTAAGTCGGTCCAAGCATGTGACTTGAAGCTTGGCCAGACGCTGCCCGATGAGAGTGCAGTTCTGAAGTCCCTGCAGGAAACACAAGAGCAAATGGCTGCCGAAGCAAAGCATTCAGAGACAATTGCACGTCAGTGCAAGAGGAAAGTCCCAAGACGCCAAAGGCGCATCGGGTGAGATCGCCAGAGCCAAAAGTGGAGTGAACTCTCCGAATGTTCATATTATGGGTTTAGCGACATCGAATATAGATGCCACTTGGGGGTGCGCGGGTGAACCTGCAGAGAGCAACGGTGAAAAATAAATAGTGCCATTTGGGGAAGCGTTCCGAAATTGTTGCAGTGATTCAATTCCAGTCTGCATAAGAGCACCGGATTACACATTGCAACGGATTAGTGTAAGAACCAGGATTAGGAGAATTTCGGATTAGTTTTGTATTCTCCGATGTTCGAAGTCGCCAACAGAATGTGACAATTCATTTTAATGTCTATAACTATAACTATAATCATGGGAAGGTAAAATCATCTATAAATTGTCATTTATAGTTCATGATAATGATAACTCATCTAAATTGTTTTACTGTGTCGTGTAACAAATCATTTTTAATAACACGTATAGAATATATATGACAATCAAAACTGGGAACCAGTAATATCTAAGAACACCAAAAGGATTGTTGGGTGTGTCCGAAAGTCATAGATAGCCGTAAACTGCCATTCCAAAAACATGATATTGAACCATTCATGTGGAGTACCAAAATTTTGGATCAAGCACGTAACAAGTGTGTGATCAACTGTACAATACGCTGATACCCTGGTGTGAATGAACACGGAAATAGCTGCTAAATCATGGTCCATTCCCCAAGATATGACCTAATCTCTTTCCCCTGCATTAATACCCCCCATAGAAACAATGGCTTGTTATTGGAATCCATTCCCATACAGCCTGCCCGCGCCGATTGGCGGTCCTGACTACCCAAACAAACCCAGAGATCGTCGCCCGGAAGAAGCTCCCGTGTTTGGACCCGTAGCGCATCTACAATCTCTCGCGCGTCGGGTCGAAAGCTCCATTCGCAATTCCTGGGACCTCGTGCCTGGCGTGCGCCGCATCACAACCAAGTGGCACAGTGTCTGGTCTTCGACCTTGTTGCGTCGCTGGCGAAGCAAACCCGAGGAGCTGAAGAAATTGCCTCGTGCCGCTTGGGTGGAAGCAGCTCGACAACTGTATCGAAAGCTCCAACGACGCACCTACGCCCAGCATGTGTGGATCCATCCCTGTAGTTTCATGACTGCAGCTGGCTAGCGACAGAGTTACATCCAGTTTGCAAACAACCACAGTAACGACTATTTCAATGTATTTTGGGTTGGTGAAAAGATTTCGGATGTGATGTCCAACTTGGGATATCCAATGATGTTTCGGCCCATATTATGTATACATATATATATATTTATGTTTAAATACATATATATATATATATATATACGTCGATAATCGACACCATGATAAACCATACCCACAGCTGACTATACCCTGTACATAGTCACCAGAAAATATTGGAACATAATCACTGCAAAATCCAATAGCCATAGCCATAGCTATGTATATATATTTATATACAAGAATAGTCATACCATATAAATACGATAGCTGGTACCCCGTGTTTGCGAGAAATCCATGGTAAACAATTACCCAACCGAGGGTTCATGGCTGGAATCCTTTTTTTTAGCTGCACTCATATTTTCTGTGGATTATCTCCATATAAAAACACCAATTTAGCAACTATACCAGAAGGTGACTGAACTGTGGCAGCCCATGTGCCCAAGAAGCCGTGTCGGCTTGGAGGTGGATCCATGGGTTGCAGCTCCTTTGCTATCTTGGGGTCTCCACTATGTGCTTTTTTATATACGTATATATATATATATGTTTTTTTCTTATTTGTGTATACATCAAATCCCTTTTTTATACACATCCGACAATCACTAGTTCGTTATATCTCCTATAAGTTCTAGATATTGGAGTTGTGTTCACCAACAATTCGCGCGGTTCCAAGCTGCTGCAGGCCCGAGCTGCCGCCTCGCTGGCGGCAGCCCGTGGATCGGAGCCGTGGTCGCCTGGCAATGGGGGTCCATTATAAACCAACCATTTTGGGGATTCTCCATTTATGGAAACCCCCATATGTTTAAATATTTACATATATATTTATATGTATGTATATATATATACATACATCTAGAGAGAGATGTGTTTATAATCGCATTCATATTATAGTATTTGTGTTGACATTCATGTTTATTTCTAGCATAACGTTTATATCAATAGTAATATATGTTTTTTCAATTACACATATTACAGCCGCTAAGAAGTAGATATCAATAGTAATCTACTACTGTGTTTTTTTTCAACTACACATATTACAGCCGCTAAGAAGGCGGCCTCCAAGACTTTCTGTATAAACAATGTCGATATAATGTGATATAATTAATGATAATGCAATAGAATAATATAATGGGATTTATGTAGGATATAAGGATGATGTAATGGGATCTAATGGGATCTAATGGGATGCAATGGGATGTAATGTGATATTTTAAATATACGGAATATAGTTGGATATTAGGGCAGCAGCAGGATACAGCAACCACTATATATAGGTATTATATAAGCCAAGGGAATGTAATCCCACCCATCGTTCATATGAAACATTCCCCATAGATTACCATGGTTTAGTAGGAATGAAATCACACATTTCGGAGCAAACATGGAGATGTAACATGATGGAACTAGTATTAGGGGATGTGATTAGTGGGATTTAACAATATAGGGGATACAATGTTATACAATGGGACGGGACACATGTAGCTATATAATAATATGTGGATGGGACACAACGAACATGTGTGTATATATATATATGATATAGATGGGTTTGTCTAAAAAGGGGGGCAACCCCAAATGGCAATTTTAATGTCAAAAAATGGAAATCGACCATCAAAATTTTGGGCACATTCTTTTCCAGCCAAACTTTAATTTGGGAACAGCGCAACACAAAATAGCGTTAGGATATCGACGAAAAGTCAACAATGAACCGTGAAACAATGAACAATGAACAAGGAACTTTCTCTTAGATGTTCAAATCTTCGAAGAATAAAACAACTTTGCGAACATCTACCGATGATTTCACGTAGATACCACTGGTGATATAATGGGGGCGATCTTATCAGAGCGATACCCCATTTACCAACCACTTCCTTAGGCTTTGTGAACATACCAATACGGGATACTTTGATGGGCCGGCATCCATGTGCTTGACCCCCTATTTGACGAATAGTCGAGCACCCCACAGGTGAAATTCTAGATGGGTCGGGCCGCCACACACTGATATTTCCAGTGTTGTGGATTAGATGAGTTTACGATCGTTTTCTGCATGAATTACTGTAAAAAAATATCCCACTATGTTCTTTTTGACAGTGACTCCGTGAACATGATGAATCATGAACTTTTGCGGTTTCAGGAGATCGCTGATGAAAACCCTTGATTATCTCTCCAGATGAGGGTGGAAATAATTGATTTACCCAGCTATAACATGGTGATTTGTTCCATAGTTATGTAAACGTTTACCAGAGGGTAGTCCCCTTGTGAGTGTCACTTGCGTCAGGATCATAAAATGGCATACCCCTAGAGTGGATGGAATGGGGTACCCAATTTTCAAACTCTCACCTGGAATCTACCTATTTGTCTGCAATGCAGCACTTTCAGTTTGGACCTTGATCGTTGGATGTGAAATGGTCAGAATGGTTGTCCCAGTGGTGATACACTTTTTGGCATAGTGAACCGGATGAATATCAAGTGATTTTTAATTTGTGATTTTTGAACCGGATGAGAATCATTTTGCTGACCTCCCCAAACTTGTGATTTTTTAGAGGTATGTTGCATGGTCTATAGTTCTTGTTTTGTATCATCCTCTTCATTCATGCAGTTATGGCCCTTTACCAGTTATAAGTACTAAGTCACCCCATTTATGGTTTATGTATAACCCCATAGAAATAACCAGTTATAACCATATATACTTGGTAAATGGCTAAAACTGTGTGGGCATGTGTTCATTGTGCAACCTGCACTGTGCATGTCGTGTTGCCACCTCCAAGGTTCACGGGACCTTTCGTTGTCGTCCTTGTCGCTGGTTACTCAGTGGTTGGGTCTTCGGTTTCACCGAGAAGATGACTGGTTGGTGCAGTTCTGGCTCGAGTCATACCAGTTATAACCATGAAATCAACCATCCAGCAAGCTTGGGGTAGCCCTGTTTCTGGAAATCCCCATATCAACCATGCGGATACCAGTTATGTTTGTACTGAACTCACCCCATTTATGGTTTATGTATAACCCCATAGATTCATAACCAGTTATTTCACCATGCATAATTGGTAAAGCTACGGCCATAACTGTGGTGATTCCAAATATTTCATGGTGGGATCCATCGTGGAATGATGATGCCTACAATGTGTGACCCTCCAATGATGTTGGACTGTAGAACCACTGCACTAGCTTTAGAACCCATCTCTGGGAGGATGATCCTACTTTGAAAAAAAACACCAAGAACCAGGAACTGGGGCACCACCTGAAGTGCTGAGCAAAAAGCACATTTTGATCACCAAGATATATATTTGGTTTGTTTGAGATAGTGTTTCTGTTTGAGATCCATGAGTAAGATGATAGAAATCACACCAGTTGATAGGTGGTTTAGCCATGTTTAGGCCAGTATTGATAGGGTTTCAATTTTTCAATAATGTTTCAATCATCCAAGCTGGTGCACAGTTACGGCCCAAAATACTGGTTATAAGTACTGAATTATATAACCCCATTTATGGTTTATGTACAATCCCATTCAAATAGCCAGTTAGGAACTAATATGGCTATAATTGCAGGGTTTCAATCATCCAAGGTGGTGCAGGATATCGCAACCATCTACTGGGACAGTAGGAGAATGATCCCAACTTCGGCCCTAAGGGTTTCCATGGAGACACCTCAATAGCTGGATTTTTTTAATAGTGGAAAATCCCTTCTATAAATGGATGATTTGGCTGGGGGTACCCCTATGACTTAGGAAACTTTCATGTGAAGGAACTGAGAACTACTTGGAGTGTCATCCCGAGGTGTTTGTATGTTGCGGCTGGCCTTAAAGTGGTGAAAAATGTATAGAAACTATAGAAACTCGAGGAATTTGACTTATTGGATTTGCTGATACCAAAGGAAGATGTACAAAGTCCATAAATTAATAATTAGGTGCTGTTTTCACCTCCTAATTCAGTACTTGTATATAATGGAACATGATTTGTTTCCCACCACATTGACCGCTGCACATCATGAGGCTAGGAGATCCATTGACTGGGGCAATCACTGGCAATCACGGTGATTGAAAAACGATCGCGCACTACTGAGCCGCATGTCCCCCCACCCTTGGCTTCTCAGATCTTTCTCTCGAGGCGGGACTTGGACGCTCCGGCCAAGGTGCGATGATATGCGGGGTTCCTATGATTTCTATAGTGCTTAATGGTGATTTAATAGTGATTCAATGGGATTTCACATACAAAAGTGGTGGTTAATGGTGATTTGATGGTGATTAATTGAATTTCATGGTGATTTCTATGATGATTCGTGGTGATTTAATAGTGGTTAATGTTTAGTGGCTAAACATGTGATGAATGATTGCGAAGGATACATCAATCGGAGTTTACATTCCAACCATTTTTTATGGGGTGACTGTGTACTTGTAACTGGCATATATAGGGCCAACACTGTAGAAGTATGCTTGTAGTTGCAGTCTTTAACTGTTCATGGTGAATCATCTGGTCGAATTAGATTGTAGAATCATTGTTGTAGATATCAAGGTTTCCTAAGTCATGGGGTACCCCTAAATCATCCATTTTAACAGACTTTTCCATTAACCATCCATTTTGCAGGTTCCCTCATTTTTGGAAACCCCATATTTCAAGGGTTTGAAACATCAACAATATTGTGATGTTTGAATGTATCAAAAAACATGGATAAAATTGATGAATGATGGTTTGTTGATGTTTAGTTCAGGGATTATACAACCAATTATTTTGGTGATTTTCATGGCCCATGAACTAAGAAATTGACATATCCCCAAGCAGAATTTGAGGCAAAGACATAGATTTTTTCTTTCCCATTCAGTCAAAAAAAACAACAACATGGGAAAGGAAAAACAAAGCTTGAAGTTTTGAATCACAGTTGAACCCCACAAAAACCGGTAGTGCCACCAAAAATCAGTTGGAGTTCGGGGGCCCTGAACATGCCGTTCAAATACTGGAATTTTGCCGAGTGATAGGTTTATTTGGTTTGCATTTGGGTGTTTCCTGAATCGGATTCCCCTAAGGGGAGGAGGTCCTCGGGGTCCTGTGCGGCAGGGGAAGACCTTGAAGCATTTCCGAAGTGCGAAGCCCTTCAATCCCTTCATGACGCTCCTGGGCTTTGCTCAATGGAAATCTGGATCCTGGATTTCAGATTTGTGCGGGAAAGGTTTACTTCATATGAGGGGTTCCACTGGGGGATCCCCAAGTCACCATAGCTTTCAATACTAACATGGTCGAGTTTGAGAGCTTTGGGGGTACCTTCATTTCAAGAAACCTCCATATATAATATTGTGAAATAGAATGTTAAGACTTCATTGTTTCAGGTAGATATGCCCTTCCATCAAACCGTTGCCTCAGTGAAAGTCTTGAGTTGCATAAACACCTCCCTGGTTTAGTTTTAGGGTTGCCATCTATGATGGGACTGTAATGGGAGTATAATGGGATAGTGGGATTATAATAGGATCATAGTGGGATATATGATCCACATTAATGGTGGTTTCCTGAAATTATGGGTATTTCCAAATCATCTATTTTAATGGATTTTCCATTATAAACTTGTAAACCATCCATTTTAGGGATCCCCCATTTATGGAAACCCCCATATAGTTTACAAAGGCAGTATTTTCTGGTGTTTCTCACCTGTTTCTCAGAAACAAAAACCTCGTCCTGCAAGATGGAGGTTAAAAAAATGGTTCTTTGCCGCCGCGGCGTTGGTCAAAACGCAGCACCATTAAAGATACCATGACTGATTGGTCATTATAAGGGATTTTTCTAGCTAGTTGAATGGGGATTATGATAACATGTGATCATCCATACTAGGGAAAGCTATTTACCAGTAAAACAAGATGGGATAGTGGCATTTTGATTGGCTCACTTGCTTTGCCATTTGGTAATGAACACCACAATGGAGAACCCTCTATGTATAGATGATGTTCTGAAAATTGATAGAACATACATATATATATATATGGAAGTCAACTTACAAGAGGTTTTTTCTGGGCTCTGGGCTTTTGATCCACTAAATCACTAAGCAGCAATGGTTGCAGCTACGCCTCTCCACTTGTACCATCTCAGCCAGTTACCATCGCAGCCAGTTGCTCAATCAAAGCAGACAGAATTGCGATTCCCAACATCGACGATCGAATAGTTGGGGAGCCCACATTAAGTAAATGGATAATTATAGTATATTATAGTAATTATTATTGGGAGAAATCCACTTACTAATCCAGTCAATGAGCTAGTAATCCAGTTAATGAGCTAATAATAGTATATCCCAATAGACGGTTATAACTCCGATAAATGGGTTATAACTGGACAATAATGATAATAATAGTGGGATATAACATATATCCCACTATTATTATTATTACTATTATTATTATTATCCAGTTATAATCCATGATATAAGCCACGTACTAACCAGTTGAGCTGATCCCATGGCTCCGCACCAAGGCGACTCTACAGCTTCACCGACTCTCAGCGTCCACAGCGGCGGCTGCAACGGGAGCCCAGGCCGGCAACTGAAGCGAAGCCGGCGGTGGCCAGGGGTTACAAACTTAAATGGGAATTGAATGGGGAAGTGATGGGACCTAGAATGTTCTAATTTCTAATGTCCTTTGATGGGCTTTTTTGTATTTTAATGGGAATTCGAATGAGAATTTCACCATCGAGAGGCCGCCGAAGCTGTGTTGAGGAAGATAAATGCTTCGGCGGTTCAAAGAGATGATGCAAAAGCTTAGAGGCCAAGATGTGAAGCTGCGGTTCTTCAAGCACCGCCGCAGTTGCGCGAGATGACGATCCCGGTGACGGCACTTCTTCAGAACTGTTTGTCCTCCAGCGAAGTCCTTCATCCGCGCATAGTTGTGACTTGTGACAGAAATGCGGATTTCATGGGAATTTATGGAAAATTGCAAAATTTTGTTTCATGATCTTTAATGGGATTCAATGAAAAAACTAATGGGATTCAATGGAATTTACTGGGATATTTCATGGGTTTTATAGCCTACCGTGGGGTGCTCATAACCATGGTGTTTCCTGTCTAGTTATAACCCTCAACTGTGGTTGTACATATACATGTATATATATTTATATATAATATAGAGTATATATACGTATTATACATATATACTTATATATTTATATATACATGTGTATATATACATATATATATATATACACGTATATTATAAGTTAATTATACACGTAAACATAATGTAAATTCAGTTTATATCATAGTTTTTTGGGTGGAAAGCATCTGGGTTATAACCACAGTTCTTGTCCCATGGCCAGCAATGGGGGAGAGGGATTTCACCTGCAAATGTTGGGAATTTTGTGGTATAAAATGGAGAGATAATAGGGGATATCCAATGATGTATATACATGTTTGCATGGGATATAATAGGGGAAAAAATAGGGAAGAAGGGGATGTAGAACCGCCAATATGATTTATGGATTGTTGTAAGGTTAATGGATGGTTGTAACCTCCAGGCTATGATTACAGTAAATCAAGAAACATCGGGTTTTAACCAACAAACTATGTTTAGATTTGTTCATATAGATTATCTTAATATAGACTATCTCAATACACATGTTGATCACCATTTTATATAGGTAATTCATCTATAAATGGACGATTTTCATCCAATTCCATTGCTACGTTTACGATCACGGCTCTACAGGGATCCAGATGACCCACTGACGTGCTGATAAAGTGATAGGTACTGGGCAAATTTCGGACAATATTTCAGAGGGTATTTGGTTCGTTGCAGAATAGCAGGTTAATACATGTTAACACCACATTACATAGGCCTAAAGCCTTACACAGGCCTAATTCCACAGGTTCGGTCTCCGATTTACGTTCCTGATTCCCTGAAATGCCTAATAATTACTACTGTAATTCCTGCTAAAGTAAATCAATCCTGAAGACCAAGATTTGGGTACCTAGCGCATTTACCCAGATCTGCCTGTCGGTGTCATTTTGTGTTTTATAACAGCTACACAGGGTGGGGCCGTTGGTTATAAGTTGGTTTATTTTCATGTTATATCACTATATCTACCAGCTCAATTGGTACTGGAATTATTTGCACCAACTGAGCTATCTAAATCCCATTAACCCACCATTAGATCACCATGATTCATCACCATTACCCAGTAAATGAACAATTGGACCCTGAAAATAAGCAATGTTTAGTAGAAACTGATCTTCCAGGGTCGTCATGTTAATTTACCAGAGGGTATCAACTTAGTGGTTTCACAGATATCTTCCACCCCTTAGGAACTCGGGTCGGAAGATGTTCGGTGAACTCGGTGTACCGTTGGTTTCCGCCAGGGATCCCTTTGCACCCAAGTGGAGTTTTCCCATGATGGCACATCACTTTCCCGAGCAATGGCCCCTCGGTGACGATTAGACGAAGCGGAAATGGATGGCGACTTTTTTCAGATCTGAAGCAGAAAACATGGTGAAAACATGTGAAAATCATTGAACATGTGACTTGCTATCGTTCTTTACATAGTTATCATAGGTTTTAGCATGTTTTTTTTTTCCATGGTTTTACATGATTCTTGATGGTTTCGTGTAAAAAAAGCTGTGCATGACTTGAACTCTGGTAGAGTCAGCCATGCTAGGAGGATCTGAGCTGATCGCAAGGATGGTTCCCACAAGGTCCATGTATGTGAATGTTGGCCAATATTAATATGGACCATACATGTCCATGGATCATACATGAACTGGTTGGTGGTTTGGAGCAGCTGGTTCTTCTATACTGCAACTGCATGGGTTGCTGGGTGAAGCAAAAGATGGAGACACGTGCCTTTTGGAATTGGTCCGATGGGCGCCGAGATCAGTGGAGCTCAGGATGATCGGTTTTGCCGATGCAGCTCGATCATGATAGTTCCGGCTTCATGGTGCACATCAGCGGACCTGAGTTCCGATTATATGGCTATGAGTCAAAACCCTGTACCCTGATGAACACTAAATTAGGTGGTAAATGGATGTCCATCCACCCAACATATGGTACAATAGGTTTTGACCCATCCCGGTATAGCAAGTTTCTGTAGGCTTCGCCGTTTGCTTCGCCCTTGTTTCGCTTGAAAGAGTGCTTGTGAACCAGTGATCGGATTTCTTTGGCTATGTCACATGTCCGCTATAGATGGCATTGCTGAGATACTTCCGTGTTCACCCCCTATGTTTACTATAAATTTACCCTGGTTTTTCTTGCTTAAGCCTCAGTTCTTGCTCTATCAAGTTTCATGGAATTACTTCAGAAAGTCCTGTTTGAGGTTAGGCCCTAGTGGGTTGATTTCCTTTTTTCTGGCTGCTGAAACCCTGTTGGTACAACCTTTATTAAAGTGAACCCTCATCAACCCTTTTCTTAAGCCTTGGCCTGCCTTTTAAGGCAGGACATGGTCATATTCTAGAAATAATGTATCATATGTATCTGGAATTGAATGGTGGAGATCTCCCCACAACATGATGACATGCCCTATCCATCTGTGACTTTTCCTAGTGACCTGGGCAGATCCGTTTGATCTCCAAGGAATCGCATGGTGCCTCCGTCGACGCCCAAGTGCGTGACGACTCCAGGCCGTGAAAAATCTCTCCAGCAGCTGGGATCCCCAATGGCCATAGGTTTTACCATCTGGTTACGACTAACATCGCCATGGAAAATCACATAGCCAGAGGGTAATTCCCATATATAACCCATATATAACCCATATAAATCCCTATAAATCATCATTTTTAATAGGTAAGCCATCTATTTCGATTAGGGCCATGGGATCCCGTGGTGAACTGTTAGTCACAACCAGAGGGTAATACTAAAATGGTGAAATGGTTGGATGGTTTTAGGGCGCCCCCCATTTTAGGAAACCTTCATATGTGTCATGGTCAGAAGTTGGGTTTAACAACGATTCAGACCTTGGACGGATCTTGAAGATCAAGAGCTGATCAATTGCAAGAGCGACACCAGAGCTCGACTCGCGTGGAAGACGACTTGTCAACGCTTGAACAGAGACCCAGAAGTCTGCCGACTCCGATGGGCAGCTCTCAAGCAGATGCTTCCAGCACCACATTCTTCATCAATCCATGAAGATGGTTTTATATACCCGTTATGGATCTGGTTGGTGGTTTGGAACATTTTTCCATATATTGGGAATAATGATCCCAACTGACTAATATTTTTCAGAGGGGTTGAAACCACCAACCAGGTATGGATTCCCATTACGGGGTGGATGATCATATCACATACGCCACGTTTGAGCATGTCACATAAGATACCTCCCTAAAAGATATAAGAGTAAACTCTCCTAAAATACCGCTAAACACCCTTGTCTTTTTTTTAAGGTTGTGCTACAAACATATCCATTCCGGATTACAGAGTATGTTAAATTTGGTTGATTATTTGGTTGAGTACTTAGAAGGTCCCCGCCCCCAAAGTGAAAGATATCATTTGCCACTGAAATGGCTATCATTTGATAATGTTTAGCTAAGTAGATCTATACGATATTTTAGTGATTTGGGTCTGTTAAACTTTGGTTAATTCATGTAAATTATAAATCATGTGCGATTGAAAAGCGAGATTCAGAAAATCAGATCCAGCCCCAGCCAGGCCAGATTGCAGAAGCGTAGAAAAGCAACCTAAATGTCATAGTCAAGTGCCATGGTCAAGGTAGATGTATTAGATTAACCCATAGGGATGGGAATCGTCAATCCATTCTCATCAAACCATGTTATGGCTGGATTCCCATAGAATGGGCTGGCCGTCCACCATCTACCATGCTTTGACCGTAACGGAGAGAGTTCTGAAAGCCATAAGGCAATAGCCCTTCAGGAGACTCTTGCGAGATGCCACGCCGTTAAGACAACAAGAATGTGGATATATATATATATATATATATATCCTCCGGTAAACGTACAAAAAGCTATTGAACATGGCCATAGAAATAGTGGATTTACCCAGCTATAAAATGGTGGATCTTTCCATAGTTAGGTAAACGTTTACCGGATGGTGTAAATATATATATATGACTTACAGATGTTCCCAGAAACATGGGTCTGAAACTCTGGTTTGATTGAACATATAATGCCCCAAATGTTGATGGTTGATCATATTTTTCCAACTTGCGTAATGGCCACATAATCGGTGCATCAGGGTATTCCCCATTCTTTAGCTAACACATATATGGCTGATTTAAGTCCCGCAATTGTTGGTAAGATATTTAATTCATGAGGACAAGCCTTCAGTAGGGGCCATGGGACCACCAAGCCCTGATGACAATTGCATAGCTACTACTATATCCCATAGTAATTGGAGTTTTGTTCACCAACTTAGCTATCTAAATCTCATTAAACCACAATAAATCACCATTAAATGCCATTAAAGTCCAATTAACCACCATAAATCACCATAAAATCCCAATAAATCAACATAAATCCCCATCAACCCCCATAAGATCCCATTAAATCACCATCAAGTCACCCAGTTCCCCCAGACCATCGCTCTGCAGTCGCCTCCACGCGCGATGACGCGGACCGGGAGGAGGAGGTGCCCGATAGGTACAAGGTGAGGAGGGGGCCCAAATGATAAATATGATAGGTATTTGTCCAATAAAAAGTGACGATTTCATGATGATTGGGATTTAGTTAAGTTGAGTTATATCATTTGATATAATTTGGTGAACTGTTGGGTAAGCAAGGGGATAACACTATCATATTCGTGGGGGTTACAAACCAACCAACATGTCCAGTTTTTGGGCCCAACCTTGTACTGGAGGTACTGACCGACAATAATGGAGATTGAACAATAAAGACAAATCAATCCTCGTGAATAGTATGCTACTCTTCGTGAATAGTATGCTACTCGTAGTGGATTACTTTAAGTCCCGTTGATGTTGATTTTTTTGTTTTTAATAAGCAGCTAAATTTAAGACCTACCTTCATTTTCCAGTGCACTAAAGTGCATTTTTCAGACATTTCGAACTAGTTCTGGTAGAGAGTTATTAGCACTGTTAGACCCTGATGTGTCCTGGACTAAGTCCAGAGGATCCAAACAATTCAAGTCGAAATTTGAGTCGAATTTTCTCATGTTCCCTTTTAAGATGAAGGTTGCTTGATGAATATAGACTTTTTGAGTGATCCCATGCTAATGGAAGCCCATAGAGAATGGGATTTACCAATGATCAGTATCTATGATATATGATGGGCATACTGGTTATAGAATATAGTGATCGCCGTGATCGCCATAATTATAGTATAATCTATATTTCGGGGATCATAATCAGTATGGGATTTAGCCCATCATTCCATACCCCAGGCACCCCCGGGCTACACCTGGCTTCAGCGTAAGGTCAGAAGGGGTGCACGGCTGGATGTATTGGAGCACCCAACAGTTATTGCTGGCGTTAAGCTACCGGTACAACTTTTGATCTTGTTTATGGGATTTAATGGTGATTCAATGGGATTGTGTGGTGAGTTTATGTGATTTAATTGTGATAGTTGATGATATTTGTTTGAATTTGATAGGTTCAATGGAAATTCATGGAATTTGATGCCTAAGTTGGCAACCAAAACTAGATTTACCATGGTTTACCTAGATAGGATTAAATTGAAAAAATATCTAGGGTAACTTTAGATTATTGTAGATATCTAAAGGGCACCACCTTATCTATGGGATAATGTGTGAAGTAGTCAGCAACTGTGTGGTGATATACCATTTTTCCGAGGGTCAACACACATAGAAATGGAAAACCCATGGTTTTCCCAGGAAAACCATCTGCTAATGTTGGGTTTTCCACATCTATGTTAGTTTACAGGAGGATAACCATCAAAAGGAACATATTTTACCAATGAATACCAGATTTGGGTTTGTCCAGGAACAGGGGGGTTAACCCCCAAATTTATGGCAATGTTCAGCGGGAAACAATTATGAACCATTAAATTCATGGGTGCCCTATTTCAAGACCAAAATCACGCGTTAAACGCATGTCCCTTGGTTTAAACAACACAAAATAGGGATGTTTTATCAACAAAAAGTTGGTGTGGTTTTCAAAATAACTGCAGATACCCTCTGGTAAACTAACACAACTATGGAAAGTCACCATTTCTTATCCTATTCCAATCACAATTTTCAATAGCTGGTAGATGCCCGTTTGGTGGTGTCACATATAGTTGATTTCCCATCCATCCGGAGATCACGGTCCAGATTTCTGGGCAAAGCTTGCTTTGTGTTGGTTCATTTATACTAGGGTCTTGTGACATGAGTACTTTGTGGTGATTTTCTCGGCAGATGACATGAGTATTCGTCGATACGTTTTCAGTCCAGGAACCAGATGACATAGCTTTGCGGTATGGTTTACACTCGTCCCATTTTTGACCCATGTCATCTGAATAAACTCGCCTGGGAGCTCCACCAATTTGGACTTTTTGATCCCCATTACCGCTGAAAGTCAAACATGCGCCAATAGCTTTGGGAGCCGCTGCAAAAAATATGCTGCAAAACATATGCCCAGATTGACACTTCAAACAAAAACGCGATGACTGAGCTGCAACGGCTTCCAACCATATGATGAATTTATTCCCACGCAGGTTGCCTGGGGAGACACCATGTCGTTCAAAAACTCATGCGTATTTCAGTAAAGATATAGTTTGACTTATCTACATGAGCCATCAAAACCAGCCCCCACCCCATCTCATTTCACTAGTTTGGTTGTATACATTCCTTTTATGGGATTAATGATTCATAATCGTAGCCCCCTATAAGTTAGTACAGGTCATTATGAGAACCCATTAGGAGAAAGAGTTGAGTGGCTCATTTGTACCTCTTAAAACCTGTTTCGAACCAAAAAAAATCTCCCCACAGGCTGCCGCAACAGTGTAAAGCTACATGACATAGGACTTAAACAACCTAACGAGAACGCACAGCTGCTCGCTGCAGTGGTGTTGGCTAAGCCAGCTTAAAGAAACCAACAGGAAAATGTACGTACTTAATTTTATATGGTGAATTGCACATCTGGGATGGTGTTCACATGTGCAGACTAGATCAACCAGGACCAGAGATGCAGCTGGTTCCCTTTGAACTGAATTGAACCTGTACAATTTTTCCACGGGCCAATCCACACAGGATCGGCAAGGGTTGGCTAGCACAAGAAACCTCTAGAGCTCGTGATCTAGACCAATTGAACAGCACACGGCATCTCAGCAAATACAACTTGTGCCGGTGACGAACCTCATTCACAAGGAATTCTTTTGCGACCAACTCAACTGGCCACATGACATGTGACTTATACAGCCGCTTCATTGCGGCTGCCAAAATGCAAGTTTGGCCGCGCACAAGAACCTGCAATAGAGAAAACCAAGTTGATCCTTAAGGGTTGTGCCCAAAATCAATAAATTGAGGTCCCGGAATGGAATGGCAGAATCCACTCCATGTCACTCACTATACACGGTGAGGCCATGGTATCGCTTGCAAAGGCATTTGATCGCTGTATGCAAATCCCAGCATCTTATTTTCACATTGACTACTTAGCAGAGGCCTAGCAATTTTCCAGTACGAGTATGTACGAGCTGTGCTGCTTTTGCGCGAGAAAAAGGAGAGAACAAGGAAAAGAGGAAAGGGAAGAGAGAAGCGGAAAAGAGGAAAAAGAAAAAAAGGAAGAAGAGGAAGAAGGGAAAGGGAGAAAACGAAGAGGAAAGAAACAGGAAAAGCGAAGGACAAGGAAGAGGACAGAAGAGGACAAGAAAAGGAAAGGAAGAGGAAAGGAAAAGGAAAGGAAGAGAAAAGGAAGAGAAAAGGAAGAGAAAAGGAAGAGAAAAGGAGGAGAAAAGAAGAGGAAAGGAAGGGGAAAGAAGAGGAAAGAAGAGTAAAGAAGAGTAAAGAAGGTGGCATGAAAGAGAGGAAAGGGAACAAGAAAGAGGAAGTAGCGTCTTTGATTCAAGAAGGAAAAGAAGAGGGAAGGAAAGAGGGAAATTGTCTTTCTGAGGTCAGGCGCTTCTTTTCGTACAAATCGCTAGAGGTATCGCTCCCAAGGGACCCATAACACTACATGGGAATTCATATATATATATATATATGTATATATATATATGTTTTAGAATCGCTGGCAGGTTCATCTTAAAAAGCGCCTTGTGATCCTTGCAACATGTCGGTGGTAAACCTGTTTCAGCCACATGGTCCTTGTCTTCACCGGCCATCTGTATTCTTCAAAGCCACATGACATGGGACATAAACATTCCCGAAAACAAGCAGTTCCTTGGCTGCATTGGCATCGTCGCTAAACGCCTATGAAACCATTGGCTTGAACATGGAACTAGAAACAACATCGGCTTCATAATGCCTTTCTGTGGACCCAAACCTTTAAACGAGTAGCAAGCAACCAAAAGCGTGGATTCAGTGTCTTCGGAATCAATCCCATGCTGTACAGAGCATGGGACCTGTACAATCTTCGCCTGGCTGCCAGTACCAAACGACCCGGCTTGAAACACGCAGGACATCACTGGTGGTCTTTAACGCCAGAGCTTAGATATGACGGAATGTGTTATGTTTGCTCGAAACCGTGCAGCATGTTTCAAGAAGGGCTCGTGTGGCCACTATGGTGCAGATGACATAGGACCTGTACACTCAGATTCACGAAGTGACTCTAACTTTTTCAGATGCATCTCCCAGCATGCTGCGTCCGGCGGCGCCGTTCTAACATAGCATTTGATCACATGCCGCAAAATGGTCAGCAGGGCGGTGAACTCATCTCTGTCGGGGCCGTAGCGGCATGTATGCCACGGCTCTGAAGGACAACGGCAAGACCAAAAGGAACTGGATGGGTGGCGGTGCACACCAAGGCCCACAAGGTTGGGCAGCGCAGTGTATGCATACCCATGTGCTTGTGAGAGCGCGATGAGCCTTTGCCAAACCTCACTCAGGTGATACTTCCTTTGGCGGCCTGGGTTCTCTGCCTGATTCTGCTGGACTGCCTTCTCACTGGGCTGGGCTGTCTGATCAAGATGGAGCTGCTCCTCTGCAATCTCGTCGCTGCCAGACAATTCTGCGCATGCATTGTCATCTTCAGTGTTGGCCTCACTGATGCCGCTGCTCATTCCCTCACCGTCTGACTCCCCTGCATCATCCACGCCAACATGTCCATCTTGGTGATGGGTAGGTACTGCCCCTGGAGGTGGTTGCATGTGATCGTGATCACTTTCGCTGTCTTCATCTTCGTCATTCTGCTCCTCGAAGCCTCTCACAAAACGAAGTTATTTGCTAACGGTTTGACACATGACATAGGACTTGTAGATTAGTAAGCTAGACTAGTGGATCCCTAAAGCTGCAAATAACTTGGAAAACATACCTTGTGAAGAGCACGTGTAAACAAAATGCAGAAACACCAACATGTGCATGTATATGCGGAGGTATAGGCACATACGCTTGCTACACTTTGCTAGTAATCCGAACCTACATGTAACAGACGTGCTACACAACTTTTATACTGTGTATACATTTTCTGCTTGCATATGATTCTGTAACTGTATCCGTATAGCTATATTGTTGCCACCAGAACAAGCTGCACAGATGACATGTAATTAACCCATTGTAACCCAACGGCCTTCGTTGTCATTGTCTTCCTCACCGTATGCGTCTTTGAGCATCTCCAAGCCGCTGATCTGCTCCTTCGTATTGATCAAAACCACCTTCTTCTTGGGGTACTTGTCTCCAGCGATGAAGTAGGACCCCACGCTATCTGGTTCTGCAGCTGGGTCATCCAGCTCCATGGTGAGCTCAAGCTTTTCCAAGTGTTTGGCCTCTTTCTGGATCTCCTGCTGCGTTGCCATGCGCTGCCTCTTCTTGTTGTACTGGATCTGCATCTTGCGGCCATTGACTGTGGTGAGCTTTGTCCTCCATCCGGATGGCTGCTTGCAGGCCAAAAGCTTGCGATCCCGTCTGTGCTGGCACACATGCCTCTCTATTGCTATTGCAATCGGGCTGGGCAGGATTGCATACCTGCAGCCATCACCGCCATCATCTGGAATCACGACCGACCAATACAGCTTGTCTGTTGGCGGAACCTCCACGTAGTCACTGGGCGCTCCAATGCACCGTAACATGCCGCTTGGGTCGAGGGTCTTGAGAGCTTCGGCGTTGGTCATGTTCGGGAACTCTGGAAAATGATTGCTTTCAAAGTAACCAGCCGTAACCCAAGCTGCAGCGAATACTTTGTGAGGCCTTGGTCAAGGTCAAAGCCAATCAAGGAGACCCAGTGCTGTGTGTCAGGGAACTGTATGCATTCATTCTAAGTCAAATGTGTCATGTCAATTTGTCTCGGCACAGCTGTTCTGACCTACGAATTCTAGCGTGATCCTACGCCATTTACTAGAATTTGCGCCAGCCGCATGGCACACCGCTTACGCCAGACATCAACAATCTTCCGCCAGGTGGAAATCCTATTGGCACACCAACGTAAAACTCAAGAGCTTTCAGAACAGTAAAACTCAAGAGCTTTCAGCGGTGGAGCAGAAGAGCTGCAGGCAAGAGCAAGGAGACAGAAGAGGAGACAAAGGGCGAGTAAGGGAGACAG
>Ga0126342_10002363_pt1 | contig 29276 bp, 22 predicted proteins | sample Cyp1metagenome_FD_92528 | JGI IMG/M metagenome (GOLD analysis project Ga0126342, IMG submission 92528) | Coral microbial communities from Lord Howe Island, Old Settlement Bay, Australia - Cyphastrea 1 metagenome | ecosystem: Host-associated > Invertebrates > Cnidaria > Coral ...
TATATATATATATGTAAGATAGTTTTTCTGTCAAGAAACTGTATGTTTCACGTTAGTTTGGCCCCAGAAATGCTGGCTATAAAAACAGTAACAAAAACATAGAAATCACCAGGAACTTCACTGGCAAAAACAATGGGATAACAATTTAATGTAAAGCAAAGAACTGGTTGGAGTACAAGTAAACCAAGTACCCAATAGCTGGTCGTAACCACCTGAACCTGGATTGCAATATCACCCCTCACCTTCCAGTTGCCTGTCAGATGGGTCACCAATACCAAAATCATGCAGGTGTTGCAAAAGTAGACTTCTTAGACACTATATATATATGTAGCAGAATATGTATGCATGTATGCACATGGATCAAACATGATCAAACTATTGACAAGACACATGTGACTTCACCCCAGTCTTGTACTAGTAGGAGACATTGGGACTTTCGATCACCCAGGTTGGGATGCACATCCACGTAGATGTTAAACGGAAAATCGACCACTTAAGGTGGTAGCCCCCAAGCCTTAAGTTTGTTGATTAACATGTTACATCATGTTCCCCCGTCAAACTAATAGTAACTATAAACTATAGTTATTTCATGACCATAAACACCAGTTAATCTGGATACATCTGCCATAAAATGCCATAAACACTAGTTAATCTGGACATGTTCCAAAAAAACTTAGCTCATCCCCTGCATCGCCTTTGCAGCTAAGCACGTTCGTTAAACATGGGGGATGTTCAGCTCCGCCTGCCAAAGGTCACACAGACCAACAAGGAGCGCAACGACGCGGCATGCGCTTCCTTGGTGGGCTTGCAGCTCTGGTGATATGAATGGTGAAAACGGTGAAAACACTGAAGAGTTTCTAGAAATTCCAAATCATCTGTGTCAACATCTGGTCAGTTGAATCATATGAATCATATGAATGGTATATCATGGTGAATAGTCGTGAATCATTTCTGTGTGTGTGGATCACGTGGGTTTACATGTTCAATCCGCCAAAATAGACAGTTCAATAAAAGTTCAATGATAATATTAAACCACTGATCAGAATTGTTGGTCTACTGGTGCCCAAAAAATATCAAAAATTCCGTATCCTGGTGCGTTCAGGTTCAAACACCTTCACTGAAAGATTGAGATCATACATCTCCAGTCTGATGCTAATTTTAGTTTGCCATACCTCAAATCGACTTCTGTGTCCGACCCGCTACTGATTTGTGTTGTGTTTCCTCTCCTCCTGATGCCTTTGGAGTCGAACAAAATGCCCGAAATATCAGGGTCCAGTGGGCGTTTTGACTTCCTAGCTATAAGATACTATAAGTTGGTTTACAACCCCCAATGACTAGTTCGATATGCTGCAATGATAAATCAAATTCGTTATCCTGAACTAAACAACTTAGCAAACGAAATGGGACCCACATTCTTTCCATTTGGATTGTTTCCAACAAGTGTCCTTTCACCTTCGCTCAACACACGTAGGGTACCAACCCCGAACTCCAAGCCCCTTCCTTGGTGATGTTGCCACGCAAATCACGGATCATTTCAGCTCTTGTGATGATCCCTGAATTTGAGTTCTTTTTAGCTAATGGAGTATATCAGAATTTTAACATACCACTTCCAAGGGACTAATGTGGTAGATCCAACTGTACACCTACCATTGTGGGATTATGTTTACCACCCATGTATGGTAATATTGGGGGTGGTTGACAGTCGGGTTTACCACATTATACTAGTTGTCTATGTCTATAGATGCTATGGTCAAAACATGGTATATGGGGTATGGTCGTCCGTCCTATAACTGGAATCCATGCTTTGGCAATTACAATTCCCGTCTTCCATTCTAGTGGTGGTTTAATGATTAGTCTAATGATTTGATGACCATCCCCAATTAATGGGTTAATCTAATCCAGCTCTTGATTGTAGCTGGCCATAAGTCCCATGTATTCCATTAAACAATCTTTTTTAGTAGCTACCCTTTGGTAGTCAAACATGGTTTGCTGGAAAATCATCTGTTTAGTTCGATAATTCCCATTCATTTTCGGGGAGTTAAACTACCATGCTTGAATTACCGAAGGGTAAATCCAACTTTTGCCCATGGCACTAAGAGAACTTCCCCGAGTATCATCCAAGAGACCCTCTGCACCTCAGTCATGCGCGTCAATTTCTCTTCATTTCCTCGGCGGTAGAAATGGTGCTCGGTGGTTTATCCATGTTTATCCTATTTAGTAGCTAGAATAAGTAGATTAGAGCCTAGTAAGATAAGTCGATTAAGCCTATACTTATCTAACTGTCAAAGCAAGGATATAACCTACGGATGCAAATTTGTGGGATGCAAATCCAAGTGGATGCACCAAATAAATGATGGATTGATTTATGATATATGTATTGATTTATGATAAATATAAACTTTAATGGGGTTTAACCAGGAGCAATGGTGGATGCAACATGTTAGTTTGTCCAGAATGGCGGACTTGATGGGATTTCAGCGTGATTTGACCGACCAATTTATATAGTTTTTCAGCCACAATGAGGAGTTAACCGCATTGGGTGGATGTACCACATGGTTTCATATTGATTAGCAACCAAAACTGAGGAATTATACAAGAACATGGGTGATTTTTGTCGCTGGGACAGTAGCTGGGATACATCGGATTCAACATCAAAACATGGCCAGGACTGGCCAGGACAACATGGTGACGACCATAACTCATACGGGATCTAGCCCAAACTCAAACAATTGGACATTGAGTCATTGGACCCTCAAATGGCATGTTTTATATGGGTAATTAGAATAAGTCAATGGATTTGGCGGTCACCAAATTGTCGAACAAACACAACTAGCACATCGCAGAGTGTCCTTCATCTGCAAAATATAACTTACTTGTTTCATCCTATGCCTGGTCATAAAAAAGGAAGTCAGAAGGGATGTTTCATGTAACTAGATTATGTTACTAATACACATGTAAGTTCAGGTCTAATTAAATATACTTAGGTGTATGTAAGGTCGATGTACTGCAATATCCCTGAAGCGCATGGCCGTATACAACACAACAACACAGTACCTCGTTTTTTTGTTTGATACCGTAACAACGGGACACTGCTTGTCAGTGTTATCATATTTCAGCCAAGCAACGGCAAAGCTGGCCCTGCTTCAGGTCGTAGTTGTTAGTTCTTCTTTGGTTCCTGGACGTCCCCACGACACGACGAGGTGTGTTGAGGTTCCTTTCGTAGACGTCGTGATGTTGTGCTGTACATGATCAATGTATTTTAAGCAAGCAACATGCGTACAAATAGTTGCAAAGACATAATCATACTGTACCTATATGTAAATATAGTATGTATTGTTTTAGATAAGTGCAACAATATTCGAATTGGAAAAAAAACATTTGCTTGGAACTTGGAATGTACTGCGGTTGAACTCCCGTTGGAGTGGGACAGTGCTTCCATGAGTCGGTTCAGGGAATATCAATCATCGTTAGTAATAAACTATTTTCATCTATTTTCTAAGTAGGAAAATCAGAGACTTAGAGACCATTACATACTGATCAGTTGCTAGTTCCATTTTTACAGCAACCATTTTTTAGCATTCAAGGCCCCATCCTACCATGCCCTTAGTTTTACTGACTATGTCCCATTCTTTAGATGCAAACAAAAATCAACAGTTTGTTCGCTAGCTTGTGGTTTCAACTTCAGAAAAATAAATTAATTAGTCATAATTAGTCAATCCAAATTCAGATTTGGATCAATCCGAAAAAAAAATGTTTGAAAGCACCAAACAGTTCTATTCCGGTGACATTCCCATAAGCTTCCCATTATGTTCCCATGATAATGTTAGTGAAGCTTATAGTAAAATTGGGGATGGTCTACCATTCCTTTGTTAACATGAATAATTGTGATACTTTATAATCATCGTTAATTATCATTATATAACCATTATAAATTATGAACCTGCAGTATTGTATTTCCCATGATATTCCCGTGATTTTCCCACAATTCATGGTTTCACCCAGGAATTTCCGTAGCCGCCAAGGCGCAAGCTCTTCGACAGGATGCCACTGGAACTGGCACGCTCTGGTGCTAGAGCAGCGGTGCCCAGACCTGTTGCGCCAGCGATTCAACATGTTCTTTTCCAACAAACATTGCCATTTCATGTGATAGAAATGAGGATATGGTATTATAATGGCAGATATAAAATCAACTTGGGGGTGCAGTTGGAGTTCTCAATGGATACAACAGATATAATTCACTATGGCTGACACACAAAAAAAACTGCAGTTGAGATAACGCCTATATCGCTATATCCAGTACTGGAACTGCACCCGCACTCCACCCCAAAGTGTTGTGTATCCATGATCATGAAATATTGCAGAAACACCAAGACTTTACCCTTTGCAACCAAGATTTGTAGAGATTTATAGATTTTTGCTGCAGAATATAAACACATCTTCGATGGAGGACTAATGCCACTTAGATTGAGGACTCATGCCAGACAAACATCAGAAAACTGTGATGTAAGCAAAAAAACATGGGTAATTAATCTGTTGCACAAACCAATAAGGTTCAACAACGCTTGTGATTGTCTGTAAAAACAGGAAGTAGTTGGCAAGCTTGGCAGAACCACCAAGACATCGCAAATACTTATACAGACTTATACATCAGGTATATCATATATCTTTGAAAAACTGTTTGCTTGACTTTTCGCGTTTCTCATCCACATGCGTGTTGACAACACCCGTTGTAGGGGATAGGTGGCTTATGACCCAGTTCTCACAGTCTCCGACCGTCTTCGACCTTCCCGGGCTTTTTGAACTTCTTGTCTAAGTCGTTCCACTTTCCTCAAAGACTTGGCAAACGGAAAGGACAAAAAAACGGAAGAACCTTCTGTGAATGTGCCAACAACATGATGTGTTTCTGTATATTTTTACACTGCTTTCCCCATTATTTGCCTTACCGGACCTGCCAATTGTTTGGGTTCTGTGAAGGAGGTGCTGCCTCACTTTGACAGCAAATCATAGCCCCATTTATGTATTAGCCCCAAGTCATAGAGAAAAAAGTCGAACACCTGGAACCATGGGGTACATATCAATAAATATCATACCATCCTGGAAGATCATGGAAGCACTTTTCTATCTGTTTGATTCTTTTTGGGGTTGCAAAAACCCTAAAAAAAAGACCTGTGAGCCAATGTTGACTGATGGAATTGAGATCAAACTCATCCCCAATTGGGTTTTATGAGTCCGTGGGCATCCTCTGGTAATCAAGCATTGCTGGAAAATCCACCAGAAATCCATGAAAATCCCATGGAATATCATGGAATCTCCCATTTTATGGATGATTCTGGGTATTGCTGGAAATTGATTATAGATGATTCTCCCTCATTTATAGATGATTCTGCCGTTTTCATACCCATGGAGAATTCTCTGCACTGGGATGCCTTCAATGACCGACACGTCTCCCACTAGCAGCGCCAGGGCACACTTCGTAGTGGGACCGGCGACTCGCAGCCACCTAACCGTTCGGGTGAACCGTTGACATCACGACCCATAGAGGGATCTAGAGGGTATCGGTATCCCAGCTCAAACCACCATGGTCCAAAAATGTGTGAAATAAACTGGTTGGTGGTTTTAACCATCTTGAAAAATATGGGAAGGATTATCCCATATATATATATATATTGGAAAATAACAAAATGTTCCAAACCACCAACCAGACTAAAATTGGGGTAAAAATAAGAAGGATTGAGTTGCACTATACGTCTACCAAGAATAATCCACCCCTTAGAAAAAAACATTGGGGGGACATTTACATCATGCCGGCGTACTCAACAAAAACAAAATTTGGGGGTTGTTTCCTATTGGGATTATATACATCAATGAAAAAAATAAGCGTGCGCTCGTTCATCCTTCGTTTGTTTTTTGAAAATAGGTTACCCAAAATCTCAAAGTTTAATCATCATGTTCCCAATCAAGATGGCAATTTGGGGGGTACGCTCCATCTTTGGTCACACCCATCATATTGAGTTGGTTATACTATATCCCTATTTTCCATAGCAATGTTAAATTGGAAGGTATTCACCACTTGTTTGCTGATCATAATTCCCATAGAATCCCATTAAATCGCCATAAAAGAACATTTGTTCAAAGTAAAATCTCATGAAATCACCGTTTTTGTTTGGGATATGTTTGAAAATCACCCTGAAATCACTATGTTGTTTGAGGATCCCCCATTTAAAAAACCTTTAAAACAGACTTCCCCATTCCCCAAGCTCCGGCTCCGCACACTCCGTCGCAAGCCTCAGCCTCCGAGGCCAGACGTACGGCTTCCTTGTGCTTTCCGCGCAAGAGCCTCGAAACGAAGGGGGGTCCATCCCAGTTGGTAAATGGTTAGTAACTGGAGACTGATTATAGATATACACTGTTACACTATGGTTAGCAAATGATTGTATAGTATACCACTCATAGTAAATGGTTATGGAATAAACTATGTACGAGTATCATTGTAATTGGGGATTGGGGAACATCCCACTTATAGATAGATTGTAACTGGAATATGTGGGACACCATCCACCAATAATCCAGGCATTGCTGGGGTTCTCCCAACTCCAAAATAGAAAAGTTGGGAACCTGAAAATATGCAGTATGCAGTAACCATCATCAAAAAACGAACATCCTGGAAACACAGTGGTTTTCATCTGGTTGGTGGTTGATATTCACACGATCATTAATAATTTACCCTCTGGTAATTTAACATAGCTATTGAAAATCACCATTTATAGTGGATTTTCCCATTAAAAATGGTGATTTTCCATAGCTATGTTAAATTACCAGAGGGTATGTCTATGCATTACTGCGTATATCCGACATGTACCAACTGCACATCCAAGCCAAATGATGTGGGATCCTGGGTTTCATGGGATTTCCCAGCAAGATGAGTTTCAGCAGCAAGAATAGGGATATGATAGGGATATGGGGAATCATAAACAGAGAAAAAAAAACACATGACCAAGAAAAAGACAAGTGAGGTGAAATTATGAAGCCACAAAACTGGTTCTGTTTGGACGTAGGAACTGAAACTTTCCAGGATGGGGGGTCGACGATTTTGTGACACATACATTCGACCAATCGATCAGTGGAAGATGTGATGAAGATGCGAAGAACATATGACGAACATAATGTTATTGACCACATGTTATTGGCTACAGTGGTAGCAATTGATGTCCATGTGTACAGGGATTACTTTTTAAATATATCAAATTGGTATGAACTGGGATGCAGGATGCCATCCACAACAACAAGAACAACAAGAACAAGAACAAGAACAAGAACAACAACAACAACAACAAGAGCAAGAGCAACAAGAACAAGAACAAAAACAACGACGACGACGACGACAAACATAAATTGGAATTGAAATGACACCACACTTGGATTCTACCTTGTGGCTATATAACTCTAAGAGCTTATGCATTGCGCCACACTGTGCCAGGTGTCTCCAGAAATCAATGATTGTTTCGCTATGGTAATGAAGAATCCCTACATAACAAGGGTTTCACTTCTATTGAACGGTCGGCCAAAGGATAGTGATCTAGTGCGTAGTTTCTCGCCATCCTGAGCAACCCAGGGAAGGAAAGTGACAGGACATATCGTCTTGAAAACCGACATAGGTGTGAAGAAAACGGTTTGCCATAGAAAATGATCTACAAATAATGGTAGGAGTTCCATATCATTCCATATCCATGTGAATTTACTAGAGACTACAGCTCTTGAAACCAGGACCGATGCTGTTCAATCCCCAATGTTGTATCTGGATCCTTACTACCCATATTGGTTCCCTGCAAACATCTCAAGAATAAACACACCCAGCAAATGTTGAGATGGTCAATGGTCATCTATGGTTGAGGTATTCTTGTTTTTTTTTTTTCCGCCGCACCCTCATATATGTACGGATCAAACTAGAGCCCCATTGGAGACTACAAAATTTGCGGCAATATATCTTAGTTTATCTCCATCTTAGTTGGTTTCATCTCCATCTAGGCATGCTTTATCTCCCATTTCGCTCTACCATCTGGTTATTTATCAGTACTCCATGGAAAATCCACCCATTTTTAAGAACGGTACAGTAAACCATCTATTTCTATGGGCCATCTTTACCATGGCGAACTGTTAGTCATAACCAGAGGGTAATCACCATTCATTCACCATTAGCCATTAATAACCTCCATTAGTCACCATTAATCACTGTTAAATGACCTCCCATTTCGCTCTTTTTGTGATGTATGGCATGAATTTCTGGCATTTTCTGGGATGTCATCCCGTCACCAAAAAAACTGGGGCATCCCCCTGGCCCATCCCCGCTCTGCTCCGCTCTGCTCCGCTGCCCAGAAACTGTAGATCTTGAATGATGCCCTGCATGGCTTGGCGATTTTCCTCTGCACCCTGTGGCGCGCAAGGGCGCTGGTTTCCGCTGGTGGCTGGTTTCCGCAAATGTTTTCACTGCAGGCTGCAAGTATATGCCATTTCCAGATATTTGTAGTTGGTATACCCACCTGGAGTTGTACTCAAATCAGTGCAACTTCAACAATGACAATAATTAATAGAGTTTTGGACTGGCGACTTCAAACGTACTCAAAGACCCACAAACTGCAACTTTGAATGTGCCAAAGACCGGGCCAATCCTGCCGTCAGTGTGAATGCAGATCGATCTAGATCCTGAAATCTTCAAACAGAAATTCAATGTAGAAGATTATGAAAATTACATTCTGATATTAATTCTCATTCATTTTCCCATAAAACTTAGTGACCCTAATATTTTCATAAAAATCCATGACTTCCCTATCTTTCTCCAGGCCGCATGGCCGGATCCACAGCTCCGAGCTACGTCTGGGCCTCGCGGAGACCTGCGGCCAGTGCTTCGACATGATGGAGCCACTGGAGATCCACCAAATCAGCCGCCTGCAAGCGTGGGGATGAAGCCGTGAACAACAAATAGCCTCTGGTTATGACTAACAGTTCGCCATGGTTTTTCGATGGCCCTAATCGAAATAGATGATTTACATATTAAAAGCATGGTGATTTTCCATGGCTATGTTAAATAACCAGAGGGTATCAACAAAATATGGAAGGAATTATGATCTTGTTCTTCAAGTGTTCAATTCTATCAACAAATATAATTCATGTGGAATCTGAACATGCTTTGCGAGAAAATAGAGACCACATCTGAAAAAAAAATCGGATCGGCGGCCCTCTCAGTAGTCTGCACAGCTCCAGCAGATGCATCAATTTGCACCGAACAGGGGGGCCATCTGTGATCACAGCACTATGTCAACGCATCTACCGTACTCAGAATCAGAGTCGAGATTTTCAGTTCCCATGTGTTCCCATAATTGTATCGGACAAGGCAATGCAAAGGTGTCAACATGCCCTCAGTGTGATCATTCCGAGTAAAACTGTACCACTCCATGAGCAGTCCGAGAACATGAGTCTGCTGTACTTGGTCCATCAATTTCCAATGTAGTGGCTCTGAAACACGATACTTCAGCTAATTCTAGAGACTACATCTTAGCTACGCAAAACATTTGGCCAACCTAAATAATAATACCGTCATATCTCTCTCGCTTTCGATGGTTCGGCCACTATCCATCACCGTCCAAAGCTGCTCACAAAAGTGGGTGTTGTCCATGCAGTATTATAATCTCAATCAGTTGCTGAAAAGAACTCACCAAAATGATCACATCACATCATATCACATCAAGATATCAGGTGTAGCACGGCTCCTGACATTTGAAGCCCATGGTTGTACCTTAAATTAGCCTGTGGTTGTTGATTCCTCACCACTTCATACCAATTCTATATATGGTGCCTGGCCCACTAATCCTCCAGTAGAACTCTTCTGGATGGTGAACAACATTGCTTAAACCATCTTTGATTAGTCACTTCACCTCCATCTTTCGGGTTGAGTTCTGGGATGCTGAACAATTCCAAGTCTTATCCGTATTGTTTCTAGTATTCTAGACAGAAGAATTCAATTTGCAAAGATTCATTGAATACACCCCAATAGCCAGTTAAAATGGTAGATGTTTTGTATAGCTAAGTTGGTTCTTCACGGCTATTGTCTCGAATCATCTCGGATCCATCTTCCCCCCTCACCAGGCCGCCTGCTGCAGGCCCGTCAGAAGCTGTTCATGCGCCACCGCCAAGTCTTCAAAGGCAAAGAGCATGGCCGACAGGTAACGGTCCACCACGCCTGCGTTGATCGGAGCGGATCTGGACTGGTCGTGCTGAAAAATGCTGAAAAGTATATCATGGTTTCAAAATTATGATGGGCACAAATTGATTCAAGCGTCTTAGAACCTATGGTGTAAAACTATGATGGACTAGAAGTTTCTACCAACAATCAATCATTAATCCGGCAGATATTAAAGGGGTGGTACCAGTGAACGATGGCGGATGGCGAGGTAACGAGGTCTGGTAGTCAACCGAGGTGTAAAGACGGTATCACATTGCAAGTCAAATTTGGCATGTTGTTGGGATGCTTTAGTGAAAGGATGTGGAAGGTAAAAGATGAAACTAGTCGTAAATTCAAACTCCCAATTCACTCCAAGGAAAGCATGTAAGGAAGAGCCACTGAAGCATACTGCAACGTACTGAAACCACATAAATCAACAGCATGGCCAACTAAATAATTAACAAACTTCTACATGTGGATGGCAAAAGAACACAATGTAGTTATATGTAATTCAAGTACTTCAAGACATAAACTTCTAAATTTGGATGTAAATTGCAGACATTTGCCAACCATTTGCAGGCATTTCCCTGCTTTGGCTCAAACCCAGCGACCGAGTCCCCAAGAAATTTCCCAACCGCCTGCAACCGCCTCCTGATGCACCAACAATTTTCGGCAGTGCGCCTGCAGCGCAGCCAGTTACTACCCCCTCAACTTAGACGTCCCACATCGAAGCATCAAAAAACGCAAAACTTGGTCGAGGTGTCACTTTTCAACTTATTCGATATTAGTCGATAAATAACAACATATTATAAACACATATATATATATATATATATACATATATATATGTATATATACACAATGATATGGGATTGTGCGGGTCACAACCATTACTGTGGCCGGTACAAACTCATGGATCCATAGCACCGCCGCATCGCGGCATCGGTTTTTCGGCGCCTCCTGGCTGGAGCAGTTGCTGACGAAGGCCTTCTGCCCGGCTTGGCGACTCTCGGTGCCGCCGGGGGTGCTCAAGGCTTCCGAGGTGGACCTGGAGCCCGTGGAGCCCGTGGAGCCCGTGGAGTATCCCAGGAAGGTGGGACCGTTGGCGACTGGAACCTTTGTTGGAGCTATAGAGAATTGCAGCCCAAATGCTGAAAATGGATGAAAATGTGGCAAATTCTATCTAATTCTATAGTTGTTGATGTTGTTGGAGGTTGGAAGATCAGATTGCAGGATGAACACCGATGGCAACACAGAAGCTTGCAAGGGTGAAGGATATGGTTATGTCACAAGATGCAAAAGCCAGGCAAGTGTGACACTCCACACTCCCGCACCTGCCACGCGTGAGTCTTTCCTTGGCTGGAAAAGCAACTGCGGCTTAGGATGCGCATCACAACAAAAGGATTAGCCGGTCAGTCACGAAAAATTAGTGCGAACAAATCTCAGACCCTTGTAAGGAACTTCAAGTGGAATCAACAAAACAACATATCTTTTCGAAACAAGTCCTCAGGATTCCTCAGGCAAACCACATCACAAAAAAAAACATCCAGATTGCATGTAACAATTCCCAGGTTCCAACAGGTTTTGATCGGGGGAGTCTTCCAGCCACAACCGGCCCATGGTGAGCAGAGGTGGTGTAAATTGCTGACCACCTCACCATGGGTCTAGTGAAATTGAAAGATCTATGCACTCAATCTTTCCTGCACTAGGCACTTGACCATGATTTTGCCAAGAATTCTGCCACCAGGTCTCCGAAAAGAAACTGGCACCCTTCTTGAGAGTCTGCATGGCGATCCGTGATCCGTTTGGAGCGGCAGGGTCTAGCAGCTAGCAATCTGCGATTTGTTGTGGATCCAGGGCGCTATTGATGGCTGGCCGCGAGAGGTTGGGGGGAATACTATGGTTTTAGGGGCTGGTATACAAGTCTTTACATCTTGCCAAAACAACTGAAGCACGCACCAAGGAGAGATGTCTGCAAGTTCCATATGGTTTGAGACAAATTCAAGCACGTATCGAGCCATTGCATACAGCAAAAGGAGGTCTGTATGTGAGGTAGATCCTGTAGATACATCAAATCATTCGTCTGACGTTGAAAGCTCTTGAGTGAACGGCCGGGCTTCGAAATCCCCGTAGCGGATGCCTACAGCCTACAACCGTAGCGGATAGGCTTAAATTGCCTGTACAGCAGTACACCCATTGGATAAACATGGATCGACATTGTATGTATTTCCCAAACTATCACTACTGTTTAAAAAAAATGTGTGCAAGTCTACAATTTCCACCAAGCCTCGAACACAGAACTATCGAGTCGTATATGTTCATACACTGACAATATTTTGAGGTTAGCTCGGAAAGAATGTCAGGAGTCAGTGTACATGGCACTGCTATTTTGGTATTATGGTCATAGCAAGTCCCAGCGACTGTATTATACATGTAGTATGCAATGATATGCATTTACATATTCAGTGTCATGGGGTGACATGTCAGGAAAATCCAGATTCATCGTAGGTTTCCCCTGGAAAGGAAACATAAATCAAATCAGCAGGTACTATCCCTTAATCAGCATCAGTCCTTTTCAAAAACCAGGCAAGCGATGCGGGACATGGTGGTGCCCGAGCAGCCACTGGCAACTACAAGCTAACCACTGCGAAGCCAACCCTGAGGAGCAGTGCCTCAAGTGTAGCTGGCCACAGCACGAGAAGACATGCGGCGGCAATCAAACTGATGCCCAGAATTTTTGCGACCTCAGCAAGGGTCATGATGACGGTCTTTTGATCACTCACATTCACCATTTTCACCGTCTTGACCCTCTTCTCACTCAACATCTCTTTGGCTTCATTGATCTCTTTCCGAAATTCATCCACCTCGGGGTCTGGACCACAATCCTTTTTATCCCATCGATCAAAATCCTTTTCCAATGCTCCTAACTTGCTGTCCAGCTCCTTTGAATGTCCCTTGTCTATCTGGTCATGCTTCTTGAGATTCCTCAGGTCTTTCTCCAAGCTTCGCTTCCGTTTCATAATTGACTCCTTGACATCTTTGCATGACACAGACCGCCCACCACCACGAGCATGCAAGGCAACAGCTGATGACACGCCTCGCTGCGGATGCGATGGCATGGTGGGGACAGGGAGAATAAAATCACTGCAGTGCATCAGCAGCCAGCTCCAAGTCCCAAGATTCCAAAGCCACATCACACGCCATGGAAACTTGCCATGGCACTCAAATCCCGGCATGGTAAGCTTTTGTACCACAAGGCCTACCGCAGCGTTTCACAAAGTTTGGAGCCGGTCCGGGATAGCTCTGGGCCACAGGGGCAGACCCAAATGCAATAGGAAGGCCGCACGAATGGCAGTAGCACGGTTTTTGAAAATTTAGTCTGGGTGACAAGTGTGGCACACAACAAAAAGAATACGGTTTATATAATGTTCCTGGCCTTTAAAGCATCTTATTTCGCACTGTAGTGACAGGTTGATTTATCTTAAATTGATTCAATATTGATCCAAAATTCCTACGTTAAAATGGGCGTGTTGGGTGTATATCATTCCATTTTCAGACAGACCCAAATGATATATTGAGTCAGCCAAAAACAAGTCTCATTATATCCCCCCCCAAAAAAATCATATCCCATTAAACATAGCCATTATATCATATCCCACTATATACCATTGTACTATTAAATATGGGAAAAATGATATATTTCACGTTCACCTGAAACTTGCGGCCATTTGGGGATGATTTCCCTTACTAATCATTATTCCCAGTGAGGGAGAACAGTGAGGTCTTTATAATTTACCCAGAATAATAAATTTGATGACACTTAATAATTAATGATAATTAAATGATAATTACACCATCTAGAGGTTATTATTAAATTTACATCTAGAGATAACAGCAACATATGCCATTACAATGGTCAATAAATTTAATGATAACCTCTAGATGGTGTAATTCCCATTAAACATTGCCATCCAGGTCCCCTGACGCACTGCCGACGTCGTCTCGTAGTCCTGGACACTTTGCGACTTTGGCGTCTGAGCGACATCAAACAACGAGGGAAATGGGCGCGAAGCATCTTTGAAGCACTGGGAAAACATGGCTTAGATATAATTATAATGATTAAAACATATTAACACCATCCTGAAAGTAATTATATGTAATTATATATAAATAATACATATAAAACATAACATGTGTTATGCCAAACACCCCTATCAAACAAAACAACTATTTCTGGGTCAACAACCCGACGCCCGCGCCTGGCGCCGGTCTCGCACGTCCTGTACAGGATGATCTTCTGAAAAAATGATGAGACAGTGAATGGATACAAAGGGATATACTGGGCATGAAATAGGGATATATATATATGTATATTATATATATTAAATTATAATATATTATATATACACATATAAATTGAAAAACAACTGGTACGAGTATATACTGGGACATATAACCAAGTTAAGTAAGATCATCAAAACCACATCTCAACACCATTTCAGTGTCCAAGTGTCCGGTCCGGGTGTTGCTTTAAAATCTAAAATGAATCTTGATGAGCGGAAAATGGTGTAACCTGGATACCTGAACACCAGGTGCTAGATGGTGTTTGTGAAAAAGAGATACGATATGATACGACTAAATCAACCATTGACTTAGTGGCACAACATCCGGTGTTGAGACAACAATCAGTGCTGATAATTTCTATCCAATCAACCGATCCTGTATCATGGAATGGGTGTTGAAGATTTAAAAACAGCTTGGTCCAGACATGGGAAACCATGAGCAATGAACCCCAAATAGGTAAGGTAAAACAAACACCACACACATCCACACACTTTACCTTCTTTTTTGTTAGTATGGATCAGGTCACTCATTGGGGTACCCATTATATATACAAAAGGTTGGTCAGCTATGATACGCATTCAAGAAACCCATAAATAGAGCGCATGTGTGCTACAAAGAAATACACGTTAAAACAACCATTTTTGTGAAGCCCCACAAGGCTAATTTCAACTCCGTTTTTGCTTGGTTGTACTTTGACACCTCTCCACCCTGACCCCTTTGTTTGGCAACGTGTCCATTATCCTTCGCTACTTTCTAACACTGGTATCGATGAATCGATTACTGAATAGTTTTTTGTCATGAACTGTAGTGTTTTGATGAATCACCGCTGATTAATAAACCACTAATACGACTGAAGATGACTGAAGCATTCTAGCTTGAGCCTCAATTACCCCATTTAACTGGGTAAACAAACTCCCATGTACATTTCTTATCATTTATTTATGGGCAAATTGAGGGTTTAAAATGTGGGCCCCCACTTGTAAGTTATGTTCACCCTTCCAACTGAAGATGTATCTGCCATAGCGTGTGATATTGATTATAATTCAGCTTAATACCTATCATAAATCAGCTGTAATTCCCCATGTTGGGTGGTCAGATCCCAATTTCGGGTGGTCACATTCACGTTTACAACATATGTGAATGATTAAGAAATATATATATATATAAACCCATTTATCAACTTATGTATTCCGATATACATCCACAGGTAGAGCAACCCTAGTCATAGGTTGGTTTATAATCCCATTTATATAACTATAGCTATATCCACCACAAGTTAGCAGAAGTCCAATCGTTAGCCCAGTGACAAACCAACAACTACCTATCGTTTGGCCCTTGCACATCTTTCGTCGTGACAGGTGTATCACCATGACGGCGCGCCAGCGCGCCTGTCGAGCACTGCGCTCAAAGACCTCCAGCGCGGAGCCACCTGAGATGGCTGGGAAAGTGGCGATTACTCTAACTGGACCAATGTTGAGCCCGAAAGCCAAGATTTAAACATGTATGTATTTTAACCATTCCCCAGGGATCTAAGGTTCTACCAATATGGGCCCAGTTAAGGTTAAGATTGGGGTGCTTTATGGTTAACAGCTGGTGAGCATAGATGTAAATTTATACTTTGCACGCACACATTATGTGTAGTCATTATTCACAGTCAGTGATGGGTTGTATCCCAAAATACCGAAAATAAGACTTTGATGGTTTAAAGGCTTACCTCTGGTAATTCAACATGGCTGGAAAAATACTGTTGACAGGAACATATATATATAAATATATATATATATAAACATATTATAGGATAATCATGGATTTAATTGGGTTATGTTCCGTTGCTGGACGAAAGAAACATACTGGAGGGTACTAAATGTCAACAATACATTCTAGCCAGCCAAAAGGGTATTTGTTTTGGCAGGCTATCTGAGAGTAGTTGTGTCAATGAGCCCTGCTGTGGATGTTGGTACTCAATAAACCCTTAAAGAACCCACATTCTACCTTGGGGTGTCCATGTCCATGGTGTCACCTCGGGTTTGTTGCTGAATCCCCCAAAAAAGGGTGGCCCTGCAATAAGGTGATTTGTGAAGATGTCGGTGCAATTCCCCTTCACAAACCTTCATCTTTTGTGACTTACTCGTGGCGTCGTCAAATAGTTGGCCAATAATAAATCAATATAAAGTATAAAGCAACCTTGACTACGGCGAAACAGTATGAGATGAGAAGAGTTAAAAAAAGGATCTGGTGATACAAGCAGACTAGATGTATATATGTATATATTCAAAGGAAGAATCAGCGTATGAGCAGAAACAACAGGAGAGATGGTCGGTACCGAAGTGAACATGCCAAACAATAAACAGAACGAATTTCCAGCAAAAAATACCCATACCAATATGTTGGATATGTGGTTTTGGAATGTACCGATAGAATTCCACCTGCAACCTCATGTTGCTTGCTGACCTCATTTTGTGGTTGGTTGTCGTAAAAGTTGGTCATATCATCATTGTATTAGTATCTGTGGATGTGGCCTGATGTGGCTAAACAAACGCAAACTTTGCCTATCATCATCATCATCACCATCATCATCACCATCATCACCATCATTAAATCAGAGATCTGGGCTTCTCTGAACATCAAGCAACCAAATGTTTGATGGTTCAAGACCTCGTGTCGCCGATATTCAATGGCCAATGAAATTGAATCCGCCATCTTCAGACCCAGATCCATGATCACTTGTTTTTTGTTGTCTCTATTTCGATGGTGAACCACCCATAAATTGTCTGTTGTTTGATTCCATTCAAATTCCAAATAAATCCAACTAGATCCAAATAGGAAAGTTGGCTATGCATATATATATATTATAAACATATAATAATCTGCTACTATCCCCGTTTGCATCCAAATATATAATTCCAATTCATTGGTGGGTGCAAAAATTCATTCACTTCGGTTTTACATGGTTCAACCATGTTCAACCATTGGCCCATCCCAGAGCCGTTGGTCAAAGGGTTACCCTCTGGCAATTTAAGCGTTTGCGAACTGGAACATCTCGATTTTTAATAATAATAACAATCATCATCATCATCATCATAAATCATCTATTTCTGTGGGCTATGGCTTCCACAGCTGCCATTTTTTTCCGGCCCCTTTCCTCAGCAGGATGCCCTGTGCCAAGATACCACCCCGTTCGCCCCGCTTCGCAACTCCGTCCTGTGCGAAGCCATCTGAGGTATCGACCAGGGGAATGGGGACGCCGCTGGATGTCCATTGGGCAATGGGGGATCCCCAAGTTATGGATGGTTTTTGTGGAAAATCCGATCAAAATAGATGACTTAGCTCATTTTGGGACACCTCCATTGCCCTACAAATAAAATGAATATCCATTTAACTTACAAAATCATGCTGAGGACCCACAGAAATGAGATATCATGAACATATGGGACTCGAAGCAGGGTCGATGTTGATGCAAAAACCCGAAGGACTGGGCAAACATCAATAGCAGCGATCTAACTATGCAAAGATCTAAGAAATATATCACATTGACAATTCAACATATTATATACCCTCTGGTTATTTAACATAGCCATGGAAAATCACCATGCTATTAATAGGTGAACCATCTATTTCTATGGGCCATCTATACCATGGCTATGTTAAATAACCAGAGGGTAAATATATTACATATTCCCATACCATTAACCATTTATAACCACTATTAACCATGAATAACCACTAATAACCTTTGCACAATAAATAGAAGGTTTAACCACTATTAACCACTAATAACCTTTGGCCACTGCATCTGGTGATTATAATTCGCCACCTGGGCTCCCATGGCTCCACATGTTTTGAAAAATCCTCCATCCGATGGCGACGCTCATGCACCGGAGCATAGGCCTGGCGCCAACGAAGCATGTTGAACCATAGGTATTAATATGATGTGATTAATATAAATGGTTGTTAATTTGTGATATGATGTGATTAATATGGTGAATATTAGAATGGTTAATATGATGTGATTAATATGTGATTCATATAAATCTATAATAATCTCACTTGAACCATAGCTGGTTGGTGGTTCTAACCATCTTGAAAAATGATGGAGTTCGTCAATGGGAAGGATGACATCCCACATATTATGGACAATAAAAAATGTTCCAAACCACCAACCGGTATAGGTATTGATGTGAATAATATGATGCAATGGAATGGGAATGTACTGGAATGTACTGGAATGTATGGACATGTATGGAAATGTCATGAATGATACACACAATACAATACACGTTGCATTTCAGCCAAATAAGACACACACTTTGTTTGTCATTTTTCTTGTCGTCTGCGGACAGGTCCAGACTGATACAGGCAACATCAACGCTGGGTGTCTGACGGAGGAAGGGTTGTCATAGAGAGGCGCGTTCCTGCGGCGCATTCCGTCCGCTGCGTGCGGCAGGGTTCTGATGATGCGCCACTGGAGAAAGGTCAACAAATGAGCCGATCATAAACCCCTTTCTGGGGTGTGGTTTGAGATACTTCCCCAATATATCTTTTTGATCTACCATCATGCTTGGTGATGTGTAGAGAAATAGTTCGTCACTATTGAAAACATGTTGTCCGCAACCTTAACGTTCGCACAGACTCATCATTGTGACATAACAGAGACAATTCTGTGTTGCTGGGAAGTTGCGAATCCAAGCAAGGCCACGGGGGAAAATTAGGCCACGGTGGCATGTGAAAGATGCCATGAGGAAACAATATCACCTGATCACCATGAGGGATCAAAATCCGCCACCCCCTATGACCAATATGCTGAAGGGGCCAACAACACGCCACCCTCTATGGCCAATATGTTGAATCGGGTAATTACATCAACATTATCTTCATTAGGGAACAAAATCCGCCACTCCCTTTTAACCAATATGCTGAACGGGCTAACAACATCAACTTTATCTTCATGAGGGATCAAAATTAGCCACCCCTTCTGAACAATAGGTTGACTGCGGGACATCAACTCCGGGCAAACGTCCAGGTTGCAGCGAACATATTTTAGTTGAACCACTGCATGACCTAGTACGTAGTTGGTCAGTGGTTGGTTGGTAAAGAACCCTTTGCCCCAACAATCGGCCCCACCACAAACCTTGGCTAAGTGAAGGACACTTTGTGGATTTGTTCATTGTTTGGATCCCAAATGAAGGTGATCACAGAAAACTACTTTTAGAGTCATGGAGTCATCGGGTCTTTTAGGGTAATCAACAGGGTTCAAGGAAGTAGCCGATACAACCGGAAACAGAGTTCCTAAAAATGGGGGCGAAATCCTGATGATCCTCCTATATGGCGCTCGTTCCATGGCTAAGGGATGCACAACTTCAGCACAACTTCAGCACAACTTCAGAGTTCAGCCCTTGCTTTTGCTCCTGTCATAGTCTTTATCTTTCATCTCTTGCCTCAGAGCTATGGCCAATGGCAACCCGTGACTCCCATGGTGGCTGGTAGGCGATTCGTCAGGGCATGTGGCATGTGGCATGGGTTGGTTGTTCCTGATTGTTCCTGATTTAAACATTGACACTTTACAAAGTACATCTTGTCTTAAGATTTGGGCGGTTGTCTGTGTCTGATGTCTCTCTGTTTAATCTCTGTGCCCAAGCTCATTCATGCCTTTCCGCATTCACCAATCATTGCAGTTTTTGTCTGTTGTCATTTCACCAGCTACCTGTCTACTTTTTGTCAGCTACATGTCCATACTATCAGATTGTTACCAATCTTTCATAAATATCAAACAAACCCCATTGATCCCCATTCTAGTTGGCTGCATTCAGGGAAACTGGTTTGCTTGCAAGCCATTTCTCAACCACTAGTGTCTTGGCAGAAATCATATGCCTACAGTGGGATAGTTTCACAAAAAAAAAAAAACAACATCAAAAAAGTTTTCAGTGGCTGCAAACTTTACCCATACATATGTCGCCTTCTTCCCATATTCCCATATATTCCCCCCTTGAAAATGCCAGTGAACTCACCGGTCCCAAGAAAGACCCCGAGTTTCCAAGAAAAACATCGACCGCACTGGTGCCTGGCGTCAAGCTGCTTGTCCTTCTTGCCCTTACCACCTCGACCAGGCCTTGCGTGGCGTGTTTTTGTGGGGAGCCATGGAGGATACAATCAATATTTTATGTCTAAAATTGTGCAAATGTGTTATGTATGTGCATATGTATATGCTTATTTGCATCTTATAATATATATATACACTCATATGCGGATACTACCAACTGTACAATCGCAAACAAACCCGGAACAGGGAATCCCACCCGGAAGATAGTATGCAACGCAAGTGAACATAATCTTATCCACAAACATCGCAATGGACCCAAGTGCAAATATATCAACCATCTATGTATTTCAGATATGGAAAGGAATCAGGTCCTGTTTGGCAGTTTCAATCAAAAGTTCATTGGCGTTGGTGGTTGAAAAAACCACACCGCCTACGTTTTCGAATCCAGGCCAAAGTGTTCCATCCCCAGGCTCTGAAGAGCATGAAGGTATTCCAACCGCTGCATCCATCAGAGAATCCGTCCATATTTATACTCTATGTTATGATATATATATATATAATAATAATAATTAATAATAATAATAATTAATAATAATTAATAATAATAATAATATATATATAATACCAAATAACAAATAACCATATGATATCTGGATATCAACTATTGGGAAGACCAATTTTTTAATAAATCACACACACACCTGGTTCAAAATCATTTTGGCTTCCCCAAAAGTCATAACTGGGGGCTTTTCGGATAGCCAATTGGGAACAATTTCTGGCTACGGTCATCCACCATAATCCAATGATGATTTTCTCCATAAAAAGCTCCAGTTAGTTCAGGGACTTCCGGGCTAGCCATGCTCGATTACAGGGGATAAATATCCTATATCAAATATCATTGGATCCGTGAGATCGCCATGATATCACAAATCATAGATGAATTACCCATTATATCGCCATGTGATGCCATGCGTAGATGATTTACCCATTATATCGTCATGTGTAGATGATTGTCCAATTGTATCAACAGTTTTGTAGATGACTTTTCCATGCTTTTCCCATTTTATAGATGATGTGCACTGATTTTCCCTCATTAGATCCTAATTCTCTGATGCACTGAATTTCTAAATTGATTTTCTAATCCCATTAGTTCTCAATATCACTTTCATTCATTATTTACCCAAAAGTTTCCACTATTTTCCCCATTTCCCATGAAATTCCATTGAACTTCCCATCTTCTGACGCCCACTTCGCCTTCCCACTTCGTCAACCCTGAGGTCCTCGCCTTCGAAGGTCATCGCCGCGATCGTTGCGATCGTTGCGCCGGCGGCCCTCTGCTGCTGACCAGAGTTATAATTGAAAATTAATGGTGCATTATAATCTATGGATAGTCTATGGGTTGACCATTGGTAATAACAAGTTATTGTAATAATTAATAATAAGTTATATTGTTATAATAAGTTATTGGTAATATATACATAGTTAGAGCCGTTATAGCATACTGTCCGATGATCATCAACAATAATCGCTAGGACAATAGGTTGACTATGTGTTTAGAATCGTTGATAATTGCTATATAATGGTTAGTTATGGTTAGTTATTGGGAGTACATGGGATTCACCCTCCGGTAATCAAACATGGCTTGCTGTAAATTTACCATTTCGAGATGTTGTTCCCATTAGAGCCTGCATTAGAGCATGGGTACACCATGGTAGGCCTATATCCACTGACAAGAAAATGGATTGAAGGGGAAACTAGGGGGAGCTGGTTGGAAGTCTATGGCTACAAGGTGGTGCCACCATTGTTACCTTTGTTGGCTTGGAAGCTCATCGAACTGTTATATCATGACCACTCTCACCGTCAGCCAAGTGAGCTTAGTTTTAACTACCCATTTAGCTAACTATAGGGTACCACCTTGTAGCCAGAAAATAGGGGACCTATGAATTGAGGATAGAGGATACTGATGTAATTGGAAATTGACACTGAAAATTGGGGGCCCTGTGACACAGGGAAATTCACATGAGCGCAACTGTCTCAAAAATTAAGGAAGTAAATGGTAGTACTCATGAGAATAGGGGACAATGGTTGCGTTGTTCAATCATACGCCTATTGCTACAGCTCGAAGCTGTGGGCGCATAGGAAAAGAACTTCGAACTTTCGTCATGGCTGGTATTTTCCCGTCCAAGTGAAGTTTGATGTGAGATTGTTTTTTTCATGGGTCCATTTTTCACGACATTTCACATTTCGGTCTTGGTCTTTGGCATAGACATCCAGTGTTTGGTCAACGTTACCCCAGCCTCCATGGCTCAAGCGCACGATGTCACGAAGCCGCGGCTTCAAGGCGGGGTGCCGAGAAAACACATATGCATGACAGGAACCATATATATGGCTGTAAAGGAAACATTAAATGAAACAATATTATGGAACATTATGCATTATGGCTACACAATATTATGGCACTTTTGTTGGAACAATATGGAAACATAAAATGAAACAATACTCTGCATGGAAGGAAACAAACACACGCCGTCCATTGCAATTTAGCGTCATCAAGAATATATGCTATGCCTGCAAAAAATCAGTTTGTGGTCGGAAATTCAGGACACAAATGGTTGAATGATGCAAGTTGATTCAAAAGTTGTGGATACACAATCGATGGGTCCCTAGATTATGATATAGGTTTCATACCAATTCTGGCAATCATCCTAATGTTAGATGAATCGGATGAACTACCAAGAATGTTAAAACAAAACAAGCAGTCAAACAGTTCTTGTTTGCCTTTCTGGTTGGAAGCCTATCTCACTGACCCTCAAACTCACCTCACCACAATGGCTCTGGTGCAAGCAATAAGCGGTCCGGATTCTTGTCGGGGGCAATTCCAGACTAGTGGACTTGCATGGGAATATATGTAACCCGTGTTTTGACCAAGACACAGGCTGAACATGGCTGAACCATATAATGATTTGGAATCATCCCCCGTATTGATCCTCATATGGTGACGCTGTGAGGGAGTTGTAATTCAGTAGTGTGTCTTGCCTATCGGAAAATACAAAACATACCAAACAAACACCAGAAAACATAGAAATAGACACACCATCATACCAGGAAATGGCATCAAATGGCAAAAGTCTTCTAATTTCACTTCCCTGAAAATCCTCGATTGCTCAGGGAGGGACAAAGCATCCACCTGTGACCATGACCAACTCATCCTTTGGCAACTTCTGTTGCAAAGGCAATCTGCAAATTAGCTTGTCAACCGCTTGTGTTTCTTGACTTACTGGTTGGAAAGGAGTTCATGATAGCGAAATCATACAATGATAAATAATCCATTTCAATGGAAAACGGGAAATCACATCCACTCCAAACAAACATGTTCCACTTCCATCGAAGAGGCAAGACGCCATGAGTGAAAACCTCGGGTTGATGACTTCAACCCAAATAAGAACTACCCTCCGTTGAACGTTTACATAATAGCTATATAAAATGGCCAATGGCCCATAGAAATAGTTGATTTATTGTACCTATGAAAATAGTGAATGTCCATAGCTATGTTAGGTTACAAGAGGGTAAGTCAATTGGGATCATCATGCGAGGTGGGGATAGCCCTTTTTTCATCCATGTATGACCCGATCTGAAAATCTGACTAGGGAATATTCCATGTATGACGTGGGGAATAACCCATTTACCAAGTGGGATGCACCCCAAGTTCAGTTGAACATACAACATATTTCAAAACCACCAGCCAGCCAGCAACTTTTTGACCTTGGCTTTCTCGCTACCGTGCACATCTTGTGCACTGCGCCGCACATGTTTGAGGTGACAAAATCCACTGTGCATATCTCATTCACTCCAAGGGAGGCTGGTTTCAGTATCAATTGTAGCAAGCGACTGGTAAACTTAAGCATTTTTCAGGGTTGGGTCTATTACATCATCCATTATCATCTTCATGAACGTACAATCAAGTGCATATGTGTATAATATTATATAATCATATAATGGCGTCATATATAAATATAAAAATATAATAATAATTATTATTAATAGTATCATGTTTAATAGTATTGTTATTAATATTGTTATTAATATATAATTGTATCGACGTAATGTATATATAACAGTCCAGTGGCAAGCAGACTTTCATCTGGTGTTCAAAAGGAACTGCACCAGGCACCATTTTTTTTCATCTGCCGTGCCGTCTCAGCCCTGGGCCGTCGGGGGCCAGTCCTTAGGCTCTTGAATACGAACCGTAGATCCAGCCGAAGTCGGACCTGCACGGTCACCCCAATGAAGCTGACCCATGCAGAAATGCTCCATGGTGCTGGAATATTCACCTACATCACTGGGACATTTTTGTGGTAAAAGTAGTTAAATCTTCCAGCACCATGGAGCATCTGGGCATATACTGAAAGGATGTTCACGGAGTTGCGTTGGGATCGCTAGGGTCAAATATGGATTCTCAGATCTACGAATGTACGAATGCTTTTTTTTTGCTGCAGTGCCAGGTAGTGTACGATTCAGGGCAAGGTTTCTTGTACCTTGAGGCAATCGAATCTGGCAGTGGAAAATTGACCGTGTCTATCTGTGCGTATGCATTGTGTCTCCAGTTAAAATGGATACCTATTTCAAAATTGGGTGGATTATCAAATAGTCTAAACATTCTGTATGACATTTTGTTGTATCCAATTCTATCCATATAGATTATATATCCCAGAAGCTTTTCCATTTTCAAAGATCTACAAGGGATCCACCCACCCTAGATGCCTTTTATTCATTGCCATCCTTGTTTCCCCGAGTCCAGTCCCCATTGATGACTTGGATCGTTTACTTGGAGGATCGCCTCATTTCAGAACTGGCTAGTAACTTGGATTATAAACGATGTATAAATGGGATCATTTAATCCACTTAGGGGACTATTCCTGACCAGGGCTATTCACCAGATACGATTCGTGGGATGATCCTCCAAGTACCATCCGGTGTCATCAAACATTGCAAGCTGGGACATTACCAATAAATGGATATAAATGGAGTTTTCAATTCGAAAATCATCGAACTAAATGGAGAATTTGAATTGTTGAAAACCGTGATTATTTTGTTGCTAATCAAGTGGGATCAAACGTGTCCATGATTGAAATTCAAAGGATGATGATCTGATGGTCATCCGCCCTGGAATTGTTGGCTGCTGGCATTGGGTGCCCGGCTGATCTGGCCGCCAAGCCAGTGTCTCTGGTCTGATCTGCGACGAGGGGCTGCTGGTTGTTGTTTCTTCTTCCAACGTTTCGAACCTTTTGGAAGGGGACCCCTCACATAGAAACGCTTGAGAAGCACCCTATTCTGAATAAACTGAATCCACTACAGTCAATCCATGTAGATCCTGTGTCACCGCGCTACTATCACAATCAAACCATATATTGCAACATGAATAAATTTTTGAATTGACTGGTTATGGGCCAAGCCGATGTGGTACAACATGGCTCAGTTTTGGCCAGCTCATCCCTACCTGAGCGATCTGCCTAACACAATCTAAAACGTTGAATCTCAGATCACCCAGTGTAGGTTTTTCTTGAGAAGTCCTGTTTGCAAGCGGTTTTGGGTCCTGCAAAAGGGTCTTGAGAGTCACCAATGAGAGTGGAAACAAACTCACGGTTTCGATTGCCCTTATTGGTCGTGTTGTGCGCGCTGGGGACCCGACACTCGCCAACCGAGAAACACGTCAAGGAAAAAGACGCTCTTTGTTTTTAGCCGATGATATGTCGTATACCAGTAGTACCCCGCAAGGCAGTGGCGAAAGTTTCAAAGATAGGACACTATAGGAAAGGTGAGTTGTTGTGATGCATCGATGACAGAGCGAACCCATTGGTGGACCGAAAGGTGGTTGGAGTTGTGATTTTTGGAGTGGTTGCAATGGTTGCAGTGGTCACCCCACCCACAACTGCTGGATGTAGCGTGGTGTAGTGCAGCTGTAGTTGTGGTTGCAGTGTAGTGGAGTTGTAGCTGTAGTGTATTTTAATTAGTGTAGTGCAATTAGAGTAGTGTAGTTGCAGTTGTAGTTGTGGTGTGGTGTAACGAGTGCAGTGTAATGTAATGTAGTGTAGTGTGCCGTAGTGTTGTGTACTGTAGTGTAGTCTAGTGTAGTGTAGTGTAAAGTAGTGTAGTTGTAGTTGTAGCTGTAGTTGTTTTTAGTTAGTGTAGTGTAGCGTAGCGTAGTGTAGTGTAGTGTAGTGCAATTAGTATAGTCTAGTGTAACGTAGTGTAGTTGTAGTTGTAGTTGTGGTTGTAGCTGTAGTTGTAGTGTAGTATAATTAGTGTAACGTATTGTTGTGTAATGTCATGTAGTTGTTGTTGTAGTCTAGTGTAGTGTAGTGGGATGTAATTAGAGTAGTGTAGTTTGATGTAGTGTAGTTGTACTTGAAGTTGTAGCTGTAGCTGTAGTAGAAATAGTTGTAGTTGTAGTTATATAAAGCTATAGTGTAGTTAGCGTAGTGTAGTGCAGTGTAATTAGTGTACTGTAGCTTAGTATTGTTGCATTTGTAGTTGTAGTGGTGGTGTAGTGTAGTTGTTGTTGCAGTTGCAGTTGTAGTTCGAGTTCTAGTTGTAGCTGCCTATCTATCTATCTATCTATCTATCTATCTAATCTAATCTAATCTAATCTAATCTAATCTATCTATCTATCTATCTATCTATCTATTCTTACCTTATCTTTTCTTACCTTATCCAATCGCATCTTATCTTATCTTATATTATCTTATGTATCTATCTATCTATCTGTCTATCTATGGTTCTATCTATCTATCTAATCTAATCTCATCTCATTTAATCTAATCTAATCTATCTATTTATTTAAATTACTTATCTATTATCTATCTATCTATTTAAATTACTTATCTATCTATCTATCTACCTATCTATCTATCTATTTATGTATCTATCCCTCTGTCTCTCTATCTCTCTGTCTGCAAGCTTGAAAACGAAGCCATTCTCCGAGACCCCCCCAATGTTTGAACTTGACAACGTCAAAAACGAAGCTATTCTGCGAGACGTCCTCAATTTTTGAAGTTGACAACATCATCAGAAACGAAGCAAATCTGCGAGACTTCCTTCAAACAAAGAAAATGGAGTGCGGAGCTGACGGCCTCGTACCAATGCGTTTTGCGATTTGTCCACTCCATCTGTGTAAAGCGCTGCGCCTGCCACGAAAAATTGATGCCAGGTCATACGAAGTGCCGCACCTGTCACGCAAAATCATCTTAGCAAACCTACAGATCTGATGCTCCAAAATGCAACCCCTCTCAGGAAATCAGCGCCCTGACCTCCTAACATTTCTATCTCTGATGAACATGTCTCTTGTACTGCGCCTGTCACGCGACATGCATCTTTGCAGATCCTCTGCAAATGTCCCATGCATGCCATCGCTTTTGGACATGCACAAAACCCCACATTTCGCTCACTTTTGGCAATGTGCAAAATCCCTTGCGCCTATCACGCGAAACCACATCTGAACCTTCAAGAGTGGTCGGAGCATGGTGATTTTAACATGTTCACTTGGAAATGTGCTTCGCACCACGCGCACTTTTGCGACATCTCAACTTCCAAAAAAGATCTGAACATGGTGTATTTTGCACGTTTGACTTGGAAATGTGCTTCGCGCCGCAAGCGCGCGCACTTTTTCGACATCTCAACTTCCAAAAGTGGTCCGGAGCTGGTGTGTTTTGTACATTTTGACTTCGGAATGTGCTTCGCGCCACAACGGCGTGCACTTTCTCGACATCTCAACTCCCAAAAGTGCTCCAAACATGGTGTTTTGCGCATTTTGACTTGGAAATGTGCTTTGCGCCACAACAGCGTGCACCTTTTCGACATCTCAACTTCCAAAAGTGCTCCAAGCATGGTCTGTGTGTGTGTTGTCCATTTTGACTTGGAAACGTGCTTCACGCCACAATGGCGTGCAATTTTTCATCTCTCATCTCCCTCTGATCTTCTCTCTTCTTCTCTTCTCTTCTCTTCTCTGACTCTTCCCACCTCTGCTTTTCCATCTGTCCATATTGTCGGAAGTTTGACTTCTAAACTTCCTTCGACAAGTGTCTTTAGAGTAGATGAAAATATAATGTATATTTGCATGATCCCTTCATTAAAGGCTAAAGAGTAAACTGTTGCCAGGCTTACCATTCACTCACTAAGTTTCCCCAGCTACCTGTCCCGGTGTCCCACGCAACTGTCCCAATGCAACCGCCTCGTTGGGAAGCAATTCTTCGACCACAAAATACTCAGTCGGGTGCCGATGGAGGAGAGGATGAGGCAAGGTTGTTGTTAGCTAAGATGGTTGAGACAACTAGATCAACTAGGGTCTATGGTGATTACAACTAGTTGGGTTAATACACAAACATAACTAGGGAACACCAACTTGTAATCGAACAATACATCAAATTTACAAAACATATTATTTTTAATAGGGTAGTAGTAGTGAACCATCTCGGCGAAAAAAACACGTGGTGGTCATGATCTAGAAAGTAAGACTGTGTATGGATCAAATTTCAAGAATCAGGAATACTAGATGCTGGTCATACTAATCCCTTCCTCCTAATACTAAACGTCCCCCTAATACTAAAAACAGGCATCCATCTCCAATTTCCGAAAATTTCAGTTTGGCCAATTTGACTTTTAATTGATCCCCTTTAAAAAACA
>Ga0126342_10002364_pt1 | contig 29271 bp, 26 predicted proteins | sample Cyp1metagenome_FD_92528 | JGI IMG/M metagenome (GOLD analysis project Ga0126342, IMG submission 92528) | Coral microbial communities from Lord Howe Island, Old Settlement Bay, Australia - Cyphastrea 1 metagenome | ecosystem: Host-associated > Invertebrates > Cnidaria > Coral ...
ACACAGACACACAGACACACAGACACACAGACACACAGACACACAGACACACAGACACACAGACACACACACACAGACACACAGACATACAGACATACAGACGCACGCATACACAGACACACGCATACACAGACACACGCATACACACGGACATGCAGACACACCGGCCAGGATAGCTAGTTTGCCTGCTGCAGCATATGTTTATGTCCGGAGCCTCAATTTTCTGTCGCCGAGTCTGGATGCCACGGTTAGAGGAAACATTTGTAGCCTGAAGTGTTTGGGAGCATGGACCCCCCAAAAACATACATAATAATAAATTGCGTATAGTTGCATTTGAGTTCCCTGCGTGTTGGAACATCCTGCAGTGACAAAAATCTAGTGACTCTAGTGGGGTCTTGCTCCAATTGTAAAAGAGACAAAGAGACTTGCCTTGGCCCCTCCATGTTTGCCATCACCATTCTCAGCATCCGCGTATACATTCGATACTTCAGCGTGCACACAATGGCAAAGACCTAGAGCCAAAAGTTTTGATCACGTAATTACACAATATCTGTAAATACAAGTATGCATACACATATATGCATGTACAGATGCATATATATATATATATTTATAAATGTATATACATGCATGTGTAAATATGCAAAATAAATATATATATATGTATATATTTAAAAGCACATACATGAATATATACATTAATTCTTTATATATATTTATATTTTGCACATATAAATATATATATATATATGTATGTATGTATGAGTGTATATATATATATTTATATTTTGCACATATATATATATATATATATGTATTATTGTATTTATATATATATTATTGTATTTCTATATGTGTTTATTGTATATACAGACAATATATTGCATATATCTAGTATATATATATGTATTTGGCTCACATATATATATATATTTATATTAGATGTATGTTTCATTGTACATGTATATATAAATACATTGTATATAGATATTGTATATACATATGTATATGTATATATTTTAATATATATGTATATATTTTAATATATATATGTATATATTTTAAACATATAGTTTGCGTATATATATACATTTTGTATATATATAACTGGTGTAAATATATTTTATATATTGTATATTGAGATACTGTATATATATTATATAATATAGTTTTGTGCTCAAAAACAACATATTTATTTTTTGATAAAGAATATTAGATTTTATTGTGTTTTCAATATTATATATATATATATATTTCTATCATATTTATATATATTTAATTATATTATTATATATTCCATTGTATTACAGCAAATTTTAGTTCATTGTTTTTGAAGCTATATTGTTTTATTTTTATTATTGCATATTATATTTCATTATAATTTAGTGTTTTATTTATAGCATATTAAATATATTATATTAAATTTTGATATTACATTATACTAAGTTAGCTTATATTGTATTATGTCATATTTTTCATTTTATGATGCATATATATATACATATCTTGCATATATATATATAATATCTATCTATCTACCAATCTTTCTATTCCTCTATCTATCTCTCTCTCTCAATATATATATATATATATTTATATTGTATATGTATATACATATCTGTGTATGTACACGCTGGAGCCAGGAGATCATCGCATGCATTGCACGGAAGAAGAAGATTTCAGCAAGCATTCACTTGCTGTTGTACTATTGCTTACATTTGCACTGACAGAACTCTGCAGATTTGCACACATACATGTAGAGACACACACACACACAAACACACTTACATTCACATGTCGGGAGACACGCAATGTTGCAGAAGTAAAATTAGTGACTGATTAGTGATTTGTGCACCGCACGTTTGGTCAAACCAACCACAAGAGGTTCAGTGCCTTGTCAAGTTGCGGATAAAAAACTCCACCTGCTGCTATGCTTGCTACATGAAGGAGAATCATGGGAACCCAGATGTTTTTCCCTTATTGCTGGCAGTGCTAGCTGGCACCATGTGTTTCTTTTCTAGTACTGTCAGATAACAGTCCAGATTGAATCATTTAGCATCAAGGAAACGGGACAGAAGTATTTATCTACTTTGCCTCTCATGTAAAAATCATATATATAGTTGGATTCTATCACCTGGGCTTTGCGGTTGTGACCCATTGGCCTATGCCGTTCTGATCTCCCCCCACTGCAGTGAACAGTTTGCATTGTGGTCAGCGCAGAAACAGGTCCAATTCTGCGGTGAACCAGCCCCAAATCATCTCTAGGTCATAAGAATCATAAGGGCTTAGGATGATGTGAATGCCAGAATGTAACTGTCAGACTTAGCTGCTTGTGTTTTCAACATGTGCAGCTCCTGATATGTGGCTTCCGACTGCCAGATCCTTGGAAGCGCACTTCTACGCTACATCTTCACATGGTCCCTCCGCACCGCCAACGCTCCGACGGTGCACCTGCCAGCATGAAGTAAACATCTTTTGAAGATGTGTATAACATGCACTTCAAAGTGCGTTACCTTCATTTATTATATACCTTCTATGTATAGATATTATATAATAGCTACGTATAGCTACACACACTGTTGAGGCTTATTTGTGGTTCAAGATGCCAGGCTATTCGACCAGGGGTCAATCATGGGCCAAATGATATTGGGTTCAGTGATGTAAACTGGGCATAGAGTGCAAATCAGATGTGAGTCCTGTTTTAGACCATTGTATAAGATATGAATGATTGTGATCGAACTTACTGGGAGCTTCTGGCCTGAAGAACTGTGTCGCAGTGCCTGCCTAGATGTCCTTGCAACCATATAGATTCTGACGATGGAAAGCTGTTGGAGCCAAGTATTTGTGTGGCGCAAGAGTTTGGCCGTCACATGCCTTTGTATGCAACGCACATTACCTCGAAAGCTTAGTTTTGGCGACACTGTTTCACTTTGGCATGACATAAACTGGGCCAGCTGAAGCCAAACTCACGACATTTGCTGAACGCGGTTGAAACATGTTGAACCATGTTGAAACACTCTCTTGCTACAGGATTCTTGCTTTCTATGTCTTTCTATGTCTTTGCCTTTTCCTTCCCACCGACAGGGCCCCTCTGCTTCCTGTGATTTCCTGTGCAAGGTGCAGCTGGTGAATGCAGTCGCGGTCCCTTTTGGATCAGCCTTGCTGATGCTCCTCTCGTCGGGTCGCTCTGATCTTCAGACTTCTCGTCACGCGTGATGCACTCCTCACTGCAATACTTGAGTCAGCCGCATCAATCCGCATCAGTGGTGGCCAAAGGAAACCATGCTTGAGCTTCAAGGTTCTTGCTCAGTACCCTGTTCTATAAGCTGTTTGACAAACTTGAAGTACTTGTCGCTACTTGTCACTTTGCGAGTGGTACTTGATTTGTCACGTGCTAGGAAAACGCCACTCAGCGCTCAAAGTCTAGCAGCGTCCCAGCCTTGGTTCACGATTGCACTTGGACACTCTAGCAAGCATACAACTAGCAAAGGCTAAAGGCCTTGTAGCCTTGTGGAGTAGTTGCGTACTGCATCAGCCACACACACTAATTCTCTTCAAATTGTCATACTTCTCAGCTCCCTGGTTTGCACATGTGATGACTTGTCCGCAAAGGACACCTTGTTTGGAAAAGCTAATCCATGACTGCATTCACAACAGCCCAGACTACGCAATTATTGCAGCGTTGTGGTTGTTCGGAACACAAGGCTCGGCCTTTGCACCGTGGGAAGTGTGGTCTTCTTCATGGAAGAGGGGCCATTGGTGAAGGCAAAGCGTATAGGTGTGTCATCTCGTGCCCTTGTAATTTGTGGTGTTGCGCCTCAGCCAATAGCTTGGTGTCTTCGTTGATTTGCTTTTCTGCTCTTTTCTCACAAGTCAAATTGGATCCTTCTATCTTTCGTCAGCACAACCATTGCAGATTTCAAACCTTGGAAAACCATCTTCTGGGCAACATTGGGCAACAATCACCAATTTGCATTGTACAGCTGTTGCATGCCTGCCCTTTGTTTTGAGTTCCAAACGCATGGTGTGAAATCCCTCAGATTGAATTTTGTTGGTGTCAGCTCTGCAAATGCGCTGGCTTCTATGTCTCCCGGGGTGGAGGGTCTAATATTGAGAGAGGAGCACGAAAAAAACACAGGCTGCCACACCCCCAAGCCCTGTAGCGTGAGCTGTGTGCAGGCTTCAGAGCTCTTTAAGAGCAGCATGACTGAACAACAATTGAAACTGGAAGAGGCCAGCATTTGGGACAATTTGATCCAATGGACACTGACACAAGGGACAATCTTATTTTACCATTTAGTTTGCGCCAACATAAATGGTGCTTGGACAATTTGCTCATTGTGGTCGGCCCAGAGGCCCAGAACCGTAGTATTATATATTTAAATGTGATGTGCCCGTGCAAGCCACCAAGTTGCAGGTTTGCAACTCGTTGTTTATGAAGCGTAGAGGTGGCAGCGAACCACACACTACATCAGACAGCGCTTGAGCTGAAACTCGATCGACGGCACTGCCAGGCTTGGAAACGAGAACAAAGAGAAAAAGCTCAAAAGATGGCAGAAGATTCTTATTCTGAAAGTTCATGAAAACTCTGCATGAAGATGTTGCCCTGCTTTCAGACACAACCCCATGTTTCCATTCCACTGGTCATATTGCCAGTGCTTGTGACAAAGTGCATTGGGTGCAGTCGAATCAGTACAATGGGGAGCCTTCACACGTCATGCTTCATGAAAGTGGCTGCCTTACTGTGCCTTACTGTAAGAGAAGAAGAATGCCCAGCTGCATCACCAAGGAACGTGAGCGCAAAAAGAAGGCTGACAAGGAGAAACAGGCCACTGCATGTCGCAGCATGTCGCCCGGAGTGAGTCAGTCAATCTCAAATGGCCAGTGTTTGTGGGCAACTTGGAGCCTTGCTCAATCAGATTCCATCACAATGAATTTTGCTGTACACTTGATATCCATCTAAAAGTGTGCCAAATCTATCTCGGTCTATCTGTTTCTATATGCAAGCCAAAGTGTGACAAGACCACACGCAACAAGACAAATTACAAACTTGGCAGCAACGTGACCCCGAGGGTGCAAGCAGCCGAGACACTGTTGCAAAAGCACGGAAGTGTTGCACTTGACCTACACGCATTGAACAGTCGCAACACAAACATGCAGCATATTGCAGCATCATCATCCATACTGACCTATGACACTACACAGTAGATTTGAAACGATTGACGGTAAGAGCACTCGACTTGGATGACCATAATAACAGCATCAAGGAGAAACTGACATTGGTTTGTTTGCTTGCCCAGCACCCCCATGGAATCTTACTCCAATATTTCGATCCGCACATTGTGTTTGCTTTTACTTGCTTTTCATGGACTCTGTCACCCTAGTTGCATTGCCAGTATGGGCGCAAGAAAAGCTTGCTCTTTTAGTGCTTGGAGGTTGGAGCATTTAATGCATCATTAAATGCATCATTTTTTCCATCATTAAATCATCATTGAATGCATGATTTAAGGTATCATTTGATGCAAGATTTACTGTAATGCTCACAGATAAACTGATAGATTTGGTATATGATATTCGTGATATTTCCTGGGAAATTGCGAGGTTTGAGCATGTGGATTCTTTACAAGGCTCTGTGGTGCGACTTTCGCAGGCAGAAAGGGAAAAGACCAAGGAGTTGGAGAAGCAGAAGCGCTTGGCACAGGCGGAGGCTTTGCGAAAGGAGAAGGAAGAGAAGCAGAAAAAACAGGAGGCGACAGATCCGTGACAAATCGGCCGCTCCCATGTGATATCAGATGATATCAGTAAGATCTTGTGAAGCAGTTTCAACACGTTTCAACTAGCAACCCAAAGAGTTCATCTACAGCCATGCGAGTTGCCCTGGCATATGAGGAAGAGCAAAAGCGCAAAGAGGAGGAGCGCCAAAAAGTTGCGGCCGAAAAGAAGAGATTGCAGGAGTCCCGGCTCACCTCGCCCCAGCTCCCCCCACCCAACGTCATGAGAGCCATGGGTCCAACAGAATCGGACAAAATATCTCGTCCGTCAAAGTACGTGTATGGCAATGAAATTGCTCTATTTGTGGTGGATGAAGGGTGTGCTAACTGGTTGATTTCCGTCAACATGTGTTTACTTGTGTAGGACGTTCAGGACAAGTGAGGTAAAACCCGTTCAGCATGTCAATTTGCAGCTGCAAAACATTGATGACCAAAAAAGCGCTCTTTGTATTTGGAGGAGGAACAGAAACTAAAGAAGGAAGAAGAAAAAAGAAAGAAGGATGAAGAAAGTAAAAAGGCAGACGAGGAGCGTCGCAAGAAGCAAGAGGAGTACCAGAGGACCATCACCTGACTCGTATTGCAAAAGGCGTTGAGTCTTTGCGCACGATTGCCGATATTCATTCTACCAAACCTTGAAATTGAAGGCCAGTTCCAGCTTGGTTTAGTACAGATTCAATGATTTTCCATTTAAGCGACCAAGACATAAGACCACGTAGAAGATGGTCCTTTGCGTTCTAGATCCAAGGTTTCACCCTGGTTGGATGTTCTGTGACAGGGAATCGCTCTTCCTTGAAACAAAACAAGAAAAGTGTAGTCCGTGGCACTGCCATGTTTCCAGGTCTTTTTTTCACAAGGTGGTGCACACATGCTCACACACCACCTGTTGCTTTGCATGCTTAAGTGACCAGCAATTTGATCAGGATGAAGCAAGAGGAGGAGAAAAAGGCAATTGCGGAGAAGCAAAAGCAGGAAGCAGAGAAAAAGAAACAAGAGGAGGAGAAACGGCGCCAAGTAGAGGCCGAGAAGAAGGCTAAGGAAGAGGAACGAAAAGAGCAGGAGAGAATAGAACAGCAGAAGAAGGTGGAAGCAGCAAAGAAAAAGGAAGAGGAGGAAAAGAAAGCAATTGCAGAGAAGCAGAAGATGGAAGCAGAGAAAAAGCAGCAAGAGGAGGAGAAACGACGCCAAGTAGAGGCCGAGAAGAAGGCTAAGGAAGAAGAACGAAAAGAACAAGAGCGAATTGCACAGCAAAAGAAGGCGGAAGCAGCAAAGAAAAAGGAAGAGGAACAGCAGCGACAGGCAGAAGAAGCTAGAAAGGCACAGGACCGACGCTTCTGATTCATGTGATACTGTAACTTTGTGAGTGGATTTTTGCTCTGGTAACGAAAGTGTATGCAACTCATGTTTTGCACCACCAGGAAGACAGTGATTTTTCACGCAGGAAATGAAGAAGGCAGAAGAAGAGCGGAAGCAGAAAGAAAAGGAGGAACGCATGAAGAAACAGGAAGAGGAAGCTGCTCGCAAGAAGGAATCAGAGCGCCAACGAAAGCTAGAAGAAGAACAAAAGAAACAAAAGATTGAAGCAGAAAGAAAGCAGAAACAACAACAGGAAGCGTTGCAGAGGAAGCAGGAGGAGGAACGTAAGCTAAAGGAGGAGGAGTCAAAACGCAAGGCGGAGGAAGCCAGGAAGCAGAAAGAAGAAGCAGAGCGCAAGCGCAAGGCGGAGGAGGAGAGCAGAAAGAAGCAAGAAGAAGCGGAGCGTAAGCGCCAGGCGGAGGAAGAGAGAAAAAAACAAGAAGAAGAGCAAAAGCGAAAGGCAGAGGAAGAGAGGAAAAGACAGGAGGAACAAAAACGCAAAGAGGAAGAGGCTGCCAAGTTGAAAGAGGAAGAGAAACGAAAAGAGGAAGAAGCTGCCAAACGACAAAAGGAGCAGCAAGAGCAGGAGGTCATGGCTGAAGCCTCAGAGGCGGGATCGGCTTGTGGTAGCCGTCGGCTTTGAGTGGAGTTGGAGGGATGCCAGAATGGATTGCGCAATGCCACTGGTGGGTTCTGCTGACCCGGTCTTTGGTGACTTGGCTAGAGATGCTATATTTATTGCCAATGCTGGAGGTAGCGGGCCAACGGGCTTGGAAAAACATTGCCCGAGCGTCTTGTATTAGACTTAGAGCATTGCATTCATATGCCACTCGTGGTTGTGTCTTCCTTAGATATTTGCTGTTCCTGGTTTCCCAGCATCGTGTGTGTGTGTGTGTTCCATCTGTATAGATGTAAAACTTCTATAATGTGCAGGGGGCAGAGGGATCTCCAGTTGTGGCCTCTGCCAACGAAGCTCCACACTGGATGATCAGGTAAACGTACCTGCTTTATATTATATATAGAGTCCCGCCCCTGGGCGCATTTAAGACGCAGCTGGGGAGGACATATATTTTATCGCTGTTGTTTTATACTGTCATTGTCTACTGTGATTATACGTATATATATATAATTTTCATTCTTCGTGTCAGGTTTAACTGGAGTGTTTTTTGCACGTCTGTTGCATTCCACATCAAAATTCGCAATGACCGTTCTGAGCAAGTGTGTGATTCATGCTGGATTCGTCAAGGTGGCATGAACCCTTCGGGGGAAAGCTTGTCGAAGCTAAGACTTGACACTTTGAAATGACCTCTGAATTAACACTTTTGAATTAGTAATTCGTCTACGTAAAGTGAAACAGCCGTTCACCTTTCAGGTTTCACTCTGTCGGTCGAGTGAGTGTTGAAACTGCTTGCCGCAGTACTGGGCATCGCCTTTTTTCAATTTTCACCATGCTCTGCATAGCTGGAAGCCACGACAACATCCGTTTTTTCAATACTGCCCAAGAGAGTACGGAGCTCCACATTTTCAACATGACATGTGACCATGTGAAGGCATCCGGACATTCCTTCAGGTGTGGTGATCCTTTCTTTTTATGGTCGTTGGTGAGGTTCAATTGTGCACGTAATTCAGGGGTTGACTACGTAAGCCGTCTATGGGGGTGACTTGAATCTGGGCCATTGAGCCTCAACGAGGGGACTTTGCATGATAGTGTGGATGCATCTTCATCAACTAATCCCCCATGGGTCCCTTTTCTAATGTGTTCTTGCGTTCTCCCCTCTTCAGGTAGGTTTGGTCCTTCGCGTGCCAAGGTAGGTGTAGGTTCTCGCCGTGTTAGGTTGGTTCAGGCGCTTCCGTCCTTCCCCCCCTCCGCTGGTCTTGTTCCGTTGTCCGTCGGCCTCCGCTTTTCTTTTCCCTTGCCTTTTCAGGGTTTGCCCGTTCCGGGTCAGGTGTGTCGTGTTGGTGTTCTCTCTGTCCCTCTTCTTTTGTGTTCCCCTCTTCGCGTCCTGGTTAGGTATTGTTCATTTCACTTTCATTGTCACCTCACTTTCATTGTCACTTCATCTGCTCCGCTGCGGCGGGGCGTGTGTGTGTTCCATCTGTATAGATGTAAAACTTCTATAATGTGCAGGGGGCAGAGGGATCTCCAGTTGTGGCCTCTGCCAACGAACCTCCACACTGGATGATCAGGTAAACGTACCTGCTTTATATTATATATATTATATATATATAGTCCCGCCCCTGTGCGCATTTAAGACGCAGCTGGGGGGGACATATATTTTATCGCTGTTGTTTTATACTGTCATTGTCTACTGTGATTATACGTCTATGTGAATATATAATTTTCATTCTTCGTGTCAGGTTTAACTGGAGTGTTTTTTGCACGTCTGTTGCATTCCACATCAAAATTCGCAATGACCGTTCTGAGCAAGTGTGTGTGGAACGTCTGAACAGACGTAAAACTTCGATGGCGGCTCATTTATATATTTTACATATTTTATCAAAGCAGGGGGTCACCGGGGTCCCGGGGGGATCGGTGACCAGCGAAGACACCTCCCTGGGACCCATGAAAACGTACCTGCGGGACTTCGGTGGTGCACCTGGGCGCATTTAAGTGGCAGCTGGTGGCCACCTAGCCTGGGCGCATTTAAGTCGCAGCTGGTGGCCACCTAGCCCCATATAAATATATATATATAATTATCAAAGAAGTTGGGAAGCAATACTTCCGTGTTACGGACAAAAAGAATTGTGAGACTTGACGTTGATGAAGGGCGGTGTGACACTTGACATCACACAACAATACATCACAAAAGAAAAGGGCGGTGTGAGACTTGACATCACATAACAATACATCGCAAAAGAATAATAGGCTATGACACAGCGTGGTGACGAAGGGCAGTGTTGACCTAGGGAAATGGTGACGAAGGGAAGTGGTGAGGAAGGGAAGTGGTGACGAAGGGAAGTGGTGACAAAGGGAAGTGGTGACGAAGGGAGTGTGGTGACTTTGGGAAGTGGTGACTAAAAGAAGTGGTGAGGAAGGGAAGTAGTGACGAAGGGAGTGTGGTGACTTTGGGAAGTGGTGACGAAGAGAGTGTGGTGACTTTGGGAGGTGGTGACTAAGGGAAGTGGTGACGAAGGGAAGTGGCGAGGAAGGGAAGTGGTGACGATGCGAAGTGGTGACGAAGGGAAGTGGTGACGAAGGGAAGTGGTGACGAAGGGAAGTGGTGACTTTGGAAGTGGTGACTTTGGGAAGTGGTGAGGAAGGGAAGTGGTGACTAAGGGAAGTGGTGACGAAGAGAGTGTGGTGACTTTGGGAAGTGGTGACTAAGGGAAGTGGTGACGAAGGGAAGTGGCGAGGAAGGGAAGTGGTGACGATGCGAAGTGGCGACGACGGGAAGTGGTGACGAAGGGAAGTGGTGACGAAGGGAAGTGGTGACGAAGGGAAGTGGTGACTTTGGGAAGTGGTGACTTTGGGAAGTGGTGAGGAAGGGAAGTGGTGACTAAGGGAAGTGGTGACGAAGGGAAGTGGTGAGGAAGGGAAGTGGTGACTTTGGGACGTGGTGACGAAGGGAGTGTGGTGACTTTGGGAAGTGGTGACTAAGGCGGGAAGGGAAGTGGTGACGATGGGAAGTGGTGACGAAGGGAAGTGGTGACTTTGGAAAGTGGTGAGGAAGGGAAGTGGTGACTTTGGGAAGTGGTGAGGAAGGGAAGTGGTGACTAAGGGAAGTGGTGACGAAGGGAAGTGGTTAGGAAGGGAAGTGGTGACGAAGGGAAGTGGTGATGACGGGAATGCTGCAAAATGCAATGTACTGGCTGCATGAATGTTGCATGCTCTGTGTTGTGGGGAGGAAGCCGGAGCACGAAACCTTGTGTTTTTCCGTGTAAAGTGGCTGCAGCCGGCGATAAAAGGTACCTCGTGTGTGCGGCGGTTGCGACTGGGGTCGTTTTGGTTCCTCCTCTGTGTTCTGCAACGGCTGGTTGCTCCTGTGTGCGTAGTTCTATGCGTTTCTTGAATCTGTGGTTGCAGATCGCATTGGAATGGCTGCATGAATGTTGCATGCTCTGTGTTGTGGGGAGGAAGCCGGCGCACGAAACCTTGTGTTTTCCGGTACCTCATGTGTGCGGCGGTTGCGGCTGGGGTCGTTTTGGTTTCTCCTCTGTGTTCTGCAGCGGGTGGTTGTTCCTGTGTGCGTAGTTCTATATGCGTTTCTTGAATCTGTGGTTGCAGATCGCATTGGAATGGCTGCATGAATGTTGCATGCTCCGTGTTGTGGGGAGGAAGCCGGAGCACGAAACCTGGTGTTTTTCCTGGTAAAGTGGCTGCAGCCGGCGATGACAGGTATCTCGTGTGTGCGGCGGTTGCGGCTGGGGTCGTTTTGGTTCCTCCATGTTCCTCCTCTGTGTTCTGCAACGAGTGGTTGTTCCTGTGTGCGTAGTTCTATGCGTTTCTTGAATCTGTGGTTGCAGATCGCATTGGAATGGCTGCATGAATGTTGCATGCTCCGTGTTGTGGGGAGGAAGCCGGAGCACGAAACCTTGCGTTTTCCCATGTAAAGTGGCTGCAGCCGTGCGGCGGTTGCGGCTGGGGTCGTTTTGGTTCCTCCTCTGTGTTCTGCACCGAGTGGTTGTTCCTGTGTGCGTAGTTCTATGCGTTTCTTGAGTCTGCGGTTGCAGATCGCATTGGAATGGCTGCATGAATGTTGCATGCTCTGTGTTGTGGGGAGGAAGCCGGAGGACGAAACCTTGCGTTTTTCCGTGTAAAGTGGCTGCAGCCGGCGATGAAAGGTACCTCGTGTGTGCGGCGGTTGCGGCTGGGGTCGTTTTGGTTCCTCTTCTGTGTTCTGCAACGGCTGGTTGTTCCTGTGTGCGTAGTTCTATATGTTTCTTGAATCTGCGGTTGCAGATCGCATTGGAATGGCTGCATGAATGTTGCATGCTCTTTGTTGTGGGGAGGAAGCCGGCCTTATGTGTGCGGCAGTTGCGGCTGGGGCTGGTTCCTCCTCTGTGTTCTGCAACGGGTGGTTGTTCCTGTGTGCATGTTCTATATGCGTTTCTTGAATCTGTGGTTGCAGATCGCATTGGAATGGCTGCATGAATGTTGCGTGCTCTGTGTTGTGGGGAGGAAGCCGGCGCACGAAACCTTGCGTTTTCCCGTGTAAAGTGGCTGCAGCCGGCGATGAAAGGTACCTCGTGTGTGCGGCGGTTGCGGCTGGGGTCGTTTTGGTTCCTCCTCTGTGTTCTGCACCGAGTGGTTGTTCCTGTGTGCGTAGTTCTATATGCGTTCCTTGACTCTGTGGTTGCAGATCGCATTGGAATGGCTGCATGAATGTTGCATGCTCTGTGTTGTGGGGAGGAAGCCGGAGCACGAAACCTGGTGTTTTTCCCGGTAAAGTGGCTGCAGCCGGCGATGACAGGTATCTCGTGTGTGCGGCGGTTGCGGCTGGGGTCGTTTTGGTTCCTCCATGTTCCTCCTCTGTGTTCTGCACCGAGTGGTTGTTCCTGTGTGCGTAGTTCTATATGCGTTTCTTGAATCTGTGGTTGCAGATCGCATTGGAATGGCTGCGTGAATGTTGCATGCTCTGTGTTGTGGGGAGGAAGCCGGAGCACGAAACCTTGTGTTTTTCCCGTGTAAAGTGGCTGCCCATTTGCTGCTTATTTGACTGATCATCAGTAACTTCCAATTTTTGCTGTCTGAAGGTTTGTAACCTAAATTGTTGCTTCCTGTTTCCCTCATCTCCATTTGCACTGTTCTTACCTTTGCAGTGTGTCTCAGACATTATGGCTTACTCATCTGATTACGTACGTACTCAACCTGATCGATCCCGCCACGGAACCATCACTACAGGGATGCCTGGCGATATGTTCCCCCAGTGAGGGACACACGCCGAGTACTCTGGTTAGTGTCAACTTGGAACAAGTCCGTCCCGTCCTCTCAGAATTGGGACATGACCACATGGACATGACATCCTGCAGTGAACTCCCGGGCTTAGGCCGCATGGAGGAAATTGCTCTGTTCACCTATCATGTCCTCATCCATCCGACACATGTACGATCTCTTATGGTGGAAACACTGCTCTACTACATCAGTCAGCACATCCACTACACCTGGGATTGTTTCATTGAACACACGTCGTTGGATCTGCGTTGGCAAGACATCACGGGCGACACCTTCGTCCTGAGGAACGAACACCTCCTGTTTGACCTGCTTCATGAACATCGCCCACGTTGGACTGAGGGTCAAGAACTCGGCATCTTATTCCCCAATGAAATTCGCCCGTTCGTGAATCCGAACCAACCATACATCATGCGGCTGAGTTGCCATAAGGCACTTCCCAACCGTAACATGCTCCCATGAGTTGGTCAAAAGACAAGCCCACTGCCGCATTGCTTGCTTATTGTCAGTGCTGTTGCATCTTTCCTCTCTTTTCTTTTCTCACCTTATTCGTTCGCTGCTGTTGCACCATCTTTTTTCAACATGGTTTATTTTTGGCTTAAGCACTCAACATGACCAAGCGGGATTCTGCTCGTGCTGGCATTGATTCTCCCCGCGGACCAATGAGCCTCCAGCGCCGCCAGCTTACTGTCTCTGTGCAGCATAGCCGTGCTGTGGCCTCTTCTGACCATCATCCAACAGGTGATCAAAGTCAGGCATCCTGGTCCTCAAACCAGCACCATTCTGGAACCACCGAACTTGGTGACACACCATCAAGTGCTCCTCATTTCGGATATACCTCTGATATCCCTCCGGTCCCTATGCCATCTGGATCTCAGTGGTACCCCCAAGGGGAAGCCTATCCGTTGCAATCGGAAATCCAGAAACAGAACAAAGTCCTACATACTCACATCTTCAAGAAGATAGTATCGCCTCCTGGATCGAATACCCCAGATCGCCTGGTAGTGACAGAAGTGGATCGTCAAGGAGAAGAACGGAACAGGCAACCGGAGTACTTCTTCAATGGAATCGTTGGTCATGTCAGAGCGGAAAATGGGGGCTACATAGACAGCTGGCAACAAGCCACTCGCCCTGCCAATTACTGGCGTCGTTTCTACGGCATTCCCGTACCTGTAGACAACTACCAACATTGGCACCAGCCGTGGCAACCGTCTGACAATGCTGATCAGACGTCGGAGTACCAAGACTCTCCCCATGAATCCGTGATGGATGACAACATGTCCAACGCGGCCAACGTTGGCGCATTACCGGTTCCAAGTCGGATCCACCAACTGGCAAGTATCCTGTACAACATTCTCAGCAATGACAGAGAAGCCAATGCAGCGATCCTTGAGAAGTGAAACGGACCAAACCGACTTGGCCACCGATCCATGTCAAATCTTCACGGCAGAAGGCTTGGCTCACCTTGCCAGCCACTTGGCAACCACGACGCAGACTTTGTCGCAGCATGCTCTGAGAATGCAATTGGAGGCCCTGTCGGACATTGAGAACTGACATCATGAACGAAGACTGAGCCTTCTGGCTAATTCATCTACCCATTTCCCTGTGTTTTGAAGCCATTGCAATTTCCTGCTTCAGGAAACAGATAATAGCTCTTCGCCGTTGGTGACCTCCATAAAAAAGCCTCGCGGCAGCGGGGCGTGTGTGTGGAACATCTGAAAAGATGTAAAACTTCTATCTTGGTAACTTCCGTAACCTGATTGCTTAATCTTTCGAGTTTCATGAAATTTCCCATGTCCCTTCAAGAAGGGGAAACTTGGTCGAGGAATTTTTTACGTTTCATGCAAATTCATATGTCTTATCAAGCAGGGGGATGGAGAGGACATATGAGGCTCCATCCAACGAAGCTCCTCATATGATCCTAGGATATCACCAGGGACGCCTGGTGACGTACCTGCAACGCCATTTCAATTTCACGTCAATGGCAACCGGCTAAGCCAAGAACCGGCATGTCGTTTTTCAAACAGATTTCCAACCAAACTTTCAGCTTTCCATTCGATGTCACTTCACTGACTGTACGGTTTTCGCAATCTGAACTTCCTTTGTCATTTGAGGATGAATGAGCTGCATCAGAACGAGTTGTATGATTTCCTTCGCACTGTTTTTCGCCTCTGATCTTTCAACTATTCCTGTCAGGTTTTACTGAAGTGTTTTTGCACGTACGATGCATTCCACATCAGAATTCGCAAAGATGTTTCTGAGCAAGTGTGTGGGGGCAACCCCTGTACCAAAGGGCTTTAATCAGAATTGCTCCGGCATCAAAGTTTTAATTCATCACCAGCAGCAGCGGGCGACAGAGTCGCTGCATGGCTGTCGCCAACGAAGCTCCATGCAGTAGACTAGGATATGGAGTCTGATCAACTCCACGTACCTGCAGTTTTTCGTCATTTCATTCCGTTTTAGTGAGCGGCTGATTTTCGTCAGTATGTACACAACAGAATCCTGTTTTGCAGTTCTTTCGTACGGAGTTTATCAGATATCATTGCAGTTTCAATTTTTCGCTAAAAAGGCCTTAAATCAGAATATCCAGATCCCTTGATGGGAAACAAGAAGTGACTCATAGACGACAAACGGTCTGTCAAGTGTGTGTGTGTAACATCTGAATAGATGTAAAACTTCTGCGGTTTTTCTTTTTTCATATAGCGGGGGAACACAGCATTTCTCTGGGACTGTGTCCAACGAAGCTACCGGTGAAATGGGATATCCAGCTTGGCCAGCTGGACGTACCTGCAATCCGATTATTTCCTTTTGGCTGACATGGCACGGGGCTAAGCCGAGAACCCCTACCTTGGATCAATAATCTTGTTTGATTGCACGTTTACGGGATTCAGTTCCCATCGGATCACTTCAATGACCCAGTTCTTTTCTAGCGTGTGTGCGTGTGTGTGTGTGCGTGTAGCTCTTCGTGCTTCTTTTGTGCATCCAAACTGTGAACTGTGTCATCTCACGCCACCATGTTTGGGGTTGAGTCTTACATTTGCATTTTTTGAATGCCAACAAATTTTAAAAGGTCTCCAGCATAAGGTCACCTCAAGTTGTGTTGCTGCATACTACATTAGATTCCTGTTACACAAGGTCCCTGGTTACCATTTCAACAAGGCAAACCCAAAAGGAATATATAGGGCACCAGGCTGCCCGCAATTCCGTTTCTTTGTTTGTTTTGCGCTATGCATTGTTGGGGTGACCTTTGCTGCTGTTGGAAGGCCAGCGAAAAGGATAAGAGAGACCAAGACAAGCGATATGAGCACCTCGGCTATCCTCTTACTTTAGTGTCCTGTCTAATTCTTCCAGAGTCCGGCACGTAAGACTTAAGTTGATGTACGTACATGAGACAAGACACACAATCTCCCCAAAGGATCCCAAAGGAGCATTTGACTTTATCGAACATATTTTTTTTTGCACAATAGCGATGATGCTGGACATTTTTTTTTTCGAAGATTGCCAGCAGTTTAAACAGTTGTTTTCCTGAAGGTTTGGAGAGTGTCCAGGTTTCCAGCAGTGAAAGTGGAGTAACCTGCTCAGAAGTCCCAAAATGCATTCTCCGGCTACCAAAGCTTCGTTAAAGACCCATTCTTTTCAGTACGCTTTCCTTGGCTTCCCCAGGAAACACTGGTCCACTTCTAAATAGTCTTAATTTATATGCAATGATTTTCATGTCCTCAACAGCATCAAACATATCAAACGTTCTCAGAATCGTTTTGACCGTTTTCATGTATTTTCCGGACTTGAAGGGCTGTACTACTCGTATGATGCTGGACAATGCTGTACGCCTCTTGGGCACCTGCTGAGGCGCTTGAGCTTTAAGTGGAAGGTACAAGATGAGATGCGCTTGGGCCAAGAGGCTTACAGAATTAGATGAATTTGTGGCTTCTGAGAGATTTCGGATTCTTTGCATTCATCCAAACATACTATCGTTACTATAGATTTCTGCTTGTTTGGATGACCAAGCTTTCATTGAGCCTCTTCAAAGTTTTGCATCCCTTCAAGGCAGCCAAGATAAAAAGACAACTCCAAGAAAGGCCAAGTCTTGTGAGTTGATGCGGACCCAATTCGCCTGGTTGGACTCCCATTCTGCTTTAGACACTTTAGACACTTTAGACATTGTGACTGGAATGACTGGACACTGGACGGGCTATGGGCTCTTGATTCCCTCATGGGACCCTGGGACTGAAATGTTGAGGAGAGGTACCGTTACTTCCGTTACTAAGATTGAACCATATTGAACCTCACATTTAAGAGACTTGTCAGACTTGTCATCAAACGCATGGAGCAGTGAGGGAACAGTGCTGTCAGGGAACAAGAACTTGCCAGACTGCGCCAAAGCAAAGAAGATGAAAACAGGAGTGGCTCATTCCTCGCTGCGGTTGCGACTTTGCAGACGGGTCATTCCTGCTCTATCATGCCTCGATGAGTTATTAATACAAAAACAGCGAAACCAGGTCACTTCAGTGCCAAGCCCGCAGGAATTGACATTCAACACTTTATTGCCTGAAAACGAGGCGGTTTTTTAGCTTCACATCTCTTGCACTCGATTCCCGAGCTGTTCTGACTGGTTGAAGTTCAGTTCTAAAGCTTGACATGCGGGAGCAGAATAGTCGAACATTTATCAGCACTGCAAAAGCAAAACTGCCTATATACGATTGACGGCATTTTGAGTACACACACACAGACGCAATCACATACAGCTGCAAATTTGTGTGCATATTTATCATGCATTATGTAATGCAGATGCACACAGACCGTAGATGTACATGCAGCCTCTTGCACAGTGACGAGCATGTTCCAAGCACGCCGCAATTCTGTTTCTTGATTCCCGAGAGCAGATTTCAGCTTGCGGTGATGTTCCTTTCTCTTCCTTCCTTCTTGCGGACTGACACAAATCTGTCAAATTTGATGTGGACAGGAAGTGGGCGGAGTTGCAAGCAGAGGCTGCAAATCCGATTTGTGCACATTTGCAGCAGGACCATGCAGTATGGTTTCCTTTGACTGGCAGAGATTTTTCTGCAGGAAATGCATGTTGCTGTGATGGTTTGATCTTGTCTTCCACGCTTCTCAATAATTCATTTCTCTGTCAGAATCACACCAGGTTTCTAACGTAACATGTCCTACTTGTTGAGCTTTTACCTCATTATCTGGGGCTACAAATGGTTGTAGTGTAAGCACGTGCACAAACACTGTCCTGTAGACTCTGGCGATGCACCATGCCGTGCACTGATAGAGCTGAACGGCCATAGATTCGAGAGATTTCGAGAGGCAAAAAAGATTGAGGATGAAAAATCCAAGGTGTGTGGGACGAAGTTTCTGGAAGGGCCGTGTATTTTACAAATTTAGTAGCAGGAAAGGGCAGGAAAGGGTTTGATTTTCATAACGAAGGAAAATGCAGCTTGTTTAAGAGTTCCTGTTGTGTTTTCGAGCTTTTCCAAAGATGCTGCTGCTAATAATCTGCTATTATATCATCCTGCTTGGCTTTTGGAGGTCTCTCTTGTTTGTTCTTGCAAACCTCAGTCCCCAGTGCCATGTATCTGAAACTTGATATAAATTGATATTTGATGACTACTGCTTATTACTTGCAGGGAGACTCCGTGCTTTCATATTGAATGTTAATGAATGTTACCTATTTCATCACTGGAAGTGAAGAGAACAGCCTGAAGCTTCTCGTCTTTGGTGTGCTGCCTATGATATCCTATGATGACCTTAGATGACAGTTTTGCTTCCCAGTACTCCATGATGCCACTGCAGGTCTCTTCAGCCAACCGTTGTTTCGTTTGACTGCCGGATAATGTGTAATGGAATGACGCAGTCCCATCTGGGTGTAGTTCGTTCGAATGCGCTGGAGTTTCATTTTCGTTGAAGGGACTGATGTATCTTGCACCTCATTGAATTAAGATCTTGTCCCCCCTGCGAGGCCTTCCAGAAGAAGAGATGAGCAGGTGCAGCCAGCTCAATCTCATTCCAGTTGTGCGATGTAGAAATGCGATATGCCAGCTAAAAGTAGCTAAGTCTAAGTTGTCTTTCGCAATAAGAGATGCACCCACCATGAAGCAACACAAATAAACACAGTTTGGAGCCTCATATTACAGTATATAATTTCAACATATTTCAACTGAATTTGATCAGAATTCAGTATCAACATTTATCAACATACTGTAATGTGATTTGCAGGCGCTTCCTTGTCGCTACTGTTTGCGCTTCGTATCCTTACACTCTGAAAAGACAGAGATGAAGAAACTGCTAGGCCCAAGGGTTGATAGACTATCATAGAATTCTGAGTGTCGCTTATATAATGAATATCTATCTGAATCTATCTCAAGTATTTGCAATCGCAAGTGTTTGCAGAATAGTCTTCGTAAGGTCCTCCTTTGAATGTTTTGATCGGCGGACTTGGCAAAGGGTAAGTAAAGTGGCACTGAACTTTTTGGTGCAGTGATTATTAGAGCATCGCCAGAAAAATGACTTAGACTTTGCTGGCGGGCGAAATGATATGAGAGGCCGACCCAGAGTCGTCTGCATGTCTTCGAAATTTTGGGGAGTTCCGACACTCTGCACAGACCATAAAAACACCTTGAACAGATTTGAAGGCAATTTTGTGTTGATCACACTGATCAGATCAGACAAGACATATCAAAACATATCAAGACATGTTAGTGTGTCACACTGTGTTCCTTAGATTGTGACAGCATCTCTGCTGGTCTCTACAGTCCGTCCCAGTGCGTGTCTTTTTAACCTTGCTTCTGTATACTGCATGCGGTTCAGAGTCGACTTCTCGAATTATATAGAAATGGGGTCCTTTTGTTGACTTCCTTGGTAGAACAAAGAGCTCAAGGCGCACGTGAAAGTGCCGTGTCTTTACCCGTGAGATGTACAGACATAGCAGATGCTTCACGTGGGACGGAGTGGAAGCAGCAGCTAGCCAGGGAAGCCCACCCAAGTTTTGGGCACTTTTTGCATCCACTTTGTTATGCCACTTGGATCGACCAGGGTTTAAGCCCAAACCATTAATCAGTGGTCCATATAAAATGGCCCAGAACAAATCTGACCGCAACAGATTCACACTCTAGTTGAACATGGCCATCTCTTCAAAGCACTGCTCTGAACCTTCCACACTGACCGTAAATTCACGCAACGGCAAATGCGGACGATAGTCAAATGTGATGTGCAAAAAGTGCGTTTCTGGAGAAAAAGGTCAACTTTAAGGTGCTGCAACTGAAATGTTGAGAGGAATGCAGGGCGTGTAATTCTGTATACATATTTCTTTACTACACTTGCAATAAGCTTGTGTTTTGACCTGAAGATGTTCGCGAAATACTCGTTCATACAGGCAGACTTAAGTCCACACCTGGTCAAATTGGAGTGTAGTGGACCATACTGAATATAGTCAAAAGACTCACAAGGCATGCAATCTTCTCCAAGACACTGCCCACAGCGAGTGTTTGCCAAGACAATGACAAGGCTTGTATCTGCATATATATATATATACATGTATCATTCTATATCTGTATGTATGTCTATATATTTACACCTAAACTACTCGTACTAGTATGAGAGACATTTGCCTTCTTTGATCATTGAAAGGCAGTATGTATCCATCTTCATTCTTCATTTCTTTGCTTGGCAATCCTTCGCTGTTTGCCTGCAGCCGCTTCAGATTCCATCTCAAGGTGGTTTGGCTTGGAAAGATATGTCTTTGGGTACTACATGCTGGCATACAGCACAGCCCCAACTCAGATTGTGCTGATGTTGCTTTGTGTTGTGACCTGGTTGGGTCTCACTGGACATAAAGCTTGCTCTTGCAAAAAAGGGTGCGCTTGTCTCTTTCCCACTGATGTGTGCATCAATGGAGGTACTGCCAAAACAATGCCAAAACAATCTGCCTTGTTGGGGCTGATTCAACCAGAGAACATTCTGCGAAATCTGCGAAGCATTTTTCCCTTTACACATTGGAACTCCTGTGATCCCATGGGGTGCTGCCAGAACAAGGAGAGGAACGGCATGGAAAGCAGATGGAAAGTGATCAAATAGCAGAGCTATGCAGAGCTTGTGAATGTACCCAGAGCAACTGGAAGGACATTGCCACTGAAAATCACAGCCCAATTGACTGTGCGCCTTTGTGCCAGAAGTTTTGGAAAAGTGGAGCTTGCAAAATCACCATCCTCTTCCAAGTGTGGCAAGCATATTTTACCAATGCTCTGCTTAGTGCACAGAAACCTTGGATGCACCAAAGTAACATTCCTAGCTAGGGATAGCTAGGGAGCTAATGTTGCAATGTTCATCTTTTCGCAATGTTCAGTTGCTGCTGCTGACAGTGCTGATTGTCCGGATCATCATTATCCACTGCAAAGCAAGACTGTTCCGCCTTGTGTATCACTACGTCATTGTTCGCCATTGCATGACTGATTTCTCGGGGGTCGCCAGGAGCTTTACGTTGTATGCTCATGGGACTGGGACGAAGGCCCGCATTTTGCCTAGTACAGTGCAGCTGCAACACCCAGTACAGTTGCCGGTTGGGCCCGGCCTCAACATCAAATTTCAAGGGCCTCAACGGAGGGTTTACCGCTCTCAATGCACAAGTGGCTGTGCTCATTTCGGCGCTCCGGAGGTAATCACCTGGCGAAAGAAGTGTGGAAACAAAAGGTCGACCCCTACGAGGCAACTTGGCGCTCGTGTTGCAGTGTTTCAGAACGGTCGCTCTGCCGTGGCTTGGTTTCCTGATGCCATCAAAAGAAGACACTTGGTAAATGCTGAGGCCGAGGAGAAAGTCTACACAGGCTGTCCGGGCTTTGCCTATCCAGGGGGGACTGGCAAAGGTCCGACACATTAGAAGCACACATGCAATTGAGGGAATTCATTAGAATCATTAGATCACGGAATCTCGAGAGACAAATGAAACGCATAATGCAGCAATTTGGGAGTGGTGCTGCACCTCATGCAGGTGGGAAATAAAAGTTCCAGCAAAGCTTGTGCTCTCCTTCTGAAGGGCACAAACATTGCCCAAAAAGTCGATGTCGAGCATTAGGCCATTCTTTGGCTCAAAGTAAAGAGCGCCAAAATGTTGTGCTGAGCCTCCCAGTCCACGAGGCAGGAGCATGCAGAAGGGAATAGAAGGGATCAGAAGCGTGCCTGGTTCCTACAGTATTTGGTTGTGCCCCATGGAATGCAACTGCACAAAGTATGTTCCAGTCTGGTGTCAACTTGTTCCTACCCTCCGTACACTTCCTGACCTGACAAGATGACCATTGACACAGGGTGCATCATGCAACCCGTGGATGGATGTGGGACTTTGCTTGGCTTGTGCAGGTTGTGCGGATTCTCGACAATGTCGCGGTGGCGGCGGTTGGCATTCCGTGGCTTTGCAGAACAACAAAGATACACACTCCCAGAGTCTTGCAACCGTTGTTGATGGAGGGGAGGAGACTGGGAAAAAAACAACCAACCAACCGACCGACCGACCAACCGACCGACCAACCCACCGACCGACCGACCGACCAACCAACCAACCAACACCGCACGACACGACACGAGACGAAACGAAGCAAAACAAAACGAAATCAAAGAAAACAAAACAAAGACACAGACAAACAAATCGACAAACGAACGGACGAATGGACGAACGGACGAACAAACGAACAACCAAACACAAAAACAACACAAAAGACAAAGACAAACACAAAAACAAAACAAACACAAAAACAAAACAAACACAAAAAAACGAAACAAACAAAACAACCAAGCAAGCAAGCACACAAGCAAACAAGCAAACCTTCCCTCCAGATCAAACCTTAGCTTTTCTGATTTCCATCACCCTCGAGTTGAGCAAAGGCACTGTGACGCTGGCAGTGCTTTGGCTTGCATAGAAGTTTCAGCAGCTTAGTGGATGATGTGCATGCACCCTTGCTAAAGCTGCCGCAGTAGATAACATTCATACAGGGCACCTGATGACAGATCAGTCATCAAGCAGGTACGAGCAAGTGGTTGGAAGCTCTGGTATGTGTAGCATTGTTTAACGGGTTCTTGCAGTAAATCCTGTAGAATATCTTGAATGACCCAACCCAGGCATTGCCTTATGACATGACTTATCACTAGAGTTGTCAGCGTTCGCATCTATGCGAGGGATAAACCGCTTTGCTCCGGCTTGCTGCGCTGGTTGAATAGCCCAAATCCATCCAAATCCGGCAAATTCACACGTTGTGAAATGAAAGCGACATGAAACCCAAAGACACTCACTGCAGCGGAGTGCACTTCAAACCTGTGAGGTTGCCGGTGGTGGTGCTGGCCTTTACATGTACCGGCAGAGGCTTGAACCAAAAGTGCGAGTCAATCAATGTGGTATCGCTTGCATCAGATACTGCTACTGCCGACAGAGAATACATACCTTCTCTGAACCAGTTTTGTTTTGTTCTCTCTCACCGTACTGCTCTTGTTCTGAAACTCGCAGCCTGGAGGTTAAAGGACAACAAGGCAGTTGCAGCGAAGGACTTCAATGCAGCTCAGCCCAAGGCGTGCTGATCTGAGTCTTTTGCCTTGGCCGTGTTAAGTTTGGCCGGCAGCACCAGCGTTGACGTTCGGATCGCGATGACGGGCACGACAGGTATTTCAACGTATTTTAGTACTATGTATATACATAGTTAATCATAGTTATATATATATGATATATAGCATGAACTTTTGAAATTCAGACAAGTATCTCGCTGATGTGTGCATGTTGTATGTACAACACAGCTTGATACCTATGTGATCTATGTGCGTGAAAACGATAAAGGCACATGAAACATCAGGAGACACGTATGTGCCGTATGTGCATGAAGACAGAAGTGGTCTAAGTTCTGCAGACCCGAAGAGGTCTGGGCGACTCATCACTGGAAACGGAATGAAGCTGTCAGAGCGTCGGGATGTCGGATGTCGGGCTGGGTTTAATGCACCAGGACCGCCTTCAGGCTGCTTTCAAAAGCCTCAAGTCCCCAGATGGACGGATCGAGCTGACACTCTGCAGCAAAATAGCCGGAGCCTTTTGTAAGGCATGTGTCACTATCACAATGAATTCTGATTTGCTGTTGCACAGTACCATCATACAAGAGTATCATTTATGTGGTGACGCTCATGCAGCGTTGAAGTAGGACTGAAACATTGCAATGTTGAGTCGAGGAGCTATCTCCCATGAGGTGAGAAACATGCTTGGTCTAGAGTCGGCTAGAGATTCGCTGATTTTCTCTGATTTTTCTTTATGAAATTATATATATATATTTATGGAATTTTATGGAATTTTATGGCTTTGAGATCTTTGAGGAAGATCCTTGCCAATGCATTGCGGATTTTCATCAATATACTTCACCATACCCAGATCCTGAGAGGTTCAGATATACTACTTGCCCCTACTGTGGCAAGGCCAAGGCACGAAGCAGTCGTCCACACCGACAGTGCATGGTTTACTCAGTTTACTCAGACTATGTGACTATGTGCACTTAAATGTGATTTGTTTCTTTTGTTTTGTTGTTTTGTTGAAAGTGCAATACTAGAGTACAGAGAGAAAGCTGAGGCTCCCTCACAGGGACCTGCTGCGTGAGACAACGATAGTTAAGGATACTTGAATCAAGCGTAGACTTGTCATCATATTTGATATCCCGGCTGTAGATGAACCTACTTGTATAGTTAATGTATGTTAATGTTTCATGATAATCAAGATGCATCAAGATGCTATGGATGACTTGACTGCACAGATAGGAGACTTACACTGTAGACTTAATAGAATCCACTAGTGCTGTTGAGAGAAAGTTTTACCCGCCAAGCACCGTTTTCAGTCTGCAGCGAGGCGTTCTTGGACTATTTCAGAGTCCCATATGCCGCCTGGCTTTGGAATTGGAATCAAAGACGGCTACACTCTAGCAGGGCGAAATGAATTTATTGAGATATCGTCTACGGGGGAGGACCATATCTACCAAACACTTAATCGCAACCAATGCATTGTTTAATCTGTTTTAATTTCAATTAAAATTCAATGTCAATTCCGCATTAATAAACCATGGTTTATTAATTGTGGGGATACCCTGCAAATCCCTGCAAATAGTCACAATATGATACATAAATGGCACCCCCCAATTAACCTGATGCTCTCAGGAGGCAATCGAAGTGGAGCCGATGTTCAAATCCCAGCTAGTACCCAGTGAATACAAAAAGCTTCCGCAGCTGCTTGGCTTTGATCAAGAATCAGCAACAATCCTCATTTGCATCGCATACAGTAGTGTTTTCCGCCTGTACTTACTCCTTTCTCATCCTTTCTCTGCATTCCTGTTTGGGATTGAAGCCCATGAGCAAGCCCCATGAGCAAACATCAAAGACACGTCCGTTTTGTCAACAACTTTTTCCAAGAACATATCAAGTCTTGCACATTGCCAAATGATGCGAATATGTTCTTACACATACATGCATACATAAATATACATAAATGTATAAGGTATTCGTCCCCTGTAGCAACACAACTCTCCTTGTTGACTCTTTAAAAGTGAAGAATATGTTTGACATTATGAGAGCACTCACTTGCTGTACGAACTAGCTTCATTTGCTTTTGTTAAGCACCTTGAGCAATCCCACTGCGCATCGAAGGCTACGATTTGGTGGCGAAGGAGGTGTGTGGCTGGTTGACAGCGACCACATTGACACTCGACATGACTCGACATGGTCGACATGACAGAATGTTCTTCAATGTTCTTCAAAAGTGTCTCAGTGAGACTCAGTCTTTCAAAAGATTCTGGCGTCACTTCCACCAGCCCACAATGCAAAACCTGCAGGAAGTAAATATGTTCTTGTTTAGAGAAGCCGCGGTTGAGGTGAACACCTTGGCCCCACTCCTGGGGCTCGAGAAGCAGCTTACAGATCCCGAGGTGCCTGCAGGGTGAAGAGTTGGTGAAGAATGGAGACGCTGCCGAAGGACACGAGTCCAATCAAAGTATAATATCGAATCAATTTATATCATTATATCAAATTATATCTTCTTTCATTTTGTGTCCATTGTTTTAAATTTGCTTTATGCATTTTCCTTGCTGGAGCGCCGTACAATTCTTTGGATGGTTAGACAATTGCTTTGGGGTACAAGTTCACACACCAACTCACCCAACGCATCGCTGATTTTTCTTATGCTGTCTTCTTTCACTTCTCATTGAGTGTTTCACACTGAATTCATGGAACGACCACGAAGGAGCATGTTTCAAGCCTGTTTCAAGCCTGTTTCTAGTGGATTTTACAATTCTCCTTTCACATCAGTTGTGACCATTGAGCATACCGCCGCATGCCCTTGTGTGGGGCTGAGGTCGAGCGGTGGCGAAATTGGGCACGTGAGAGCTTGGTGCGGCATGTCACTCTCAACATAAACAGGAGCGTCAAGAGGTTGGCGGATGTTAACAACATGCACAATTGTGTGGTTTAGAGTTCATGCACATTTTTAAAAACTTAACACGACTTGAAATCAGATTTTTCTCGTCAGTCTACAGGCAGTTGGTTGTGTGGCCAAATTGCAGTCAAGGATTTTGCCCTTATTTTTGTAGCTATTGTGGTCTCTGCTGTGTCAGTCAATTATGATTACCTCACAAATTACACACAAATATGAAGGGGCTGGATCTATATAGTGTTCTTTTATTGCCAGTTCCAATGAAGTTTATGCGCTTTCATGTTTGAAAGCAGTGCAGGACCTTGTTGAGTGCCTGGGAGGGTTATAGCATCTTGGCTGAAATCACATTCCGCACCCATAGAGGACGCAGTTCTCAAACCCTGATCTTATTTTTGGGCTGACTTTGAGAGGCGGAGAAACACAATTATCCTATACATAATTAGGTCTTAGTTGTGTTCTCCGACTTTCCTCCCAAGTTCTTCATCCAGTGATGCGTACTGCATTTGCCAGTCAAGTGCCCCCTTTGGGGAGGGTCAAGTCAGTTTGTAACAGAGTATCATGTTGTGCTCATGATTTTGCTGCAAGAGCTTTAAACCTGGAGCTCGGCGCGCTCAGGATATATAGACTCTTTCGATACCATCCCTTTGGCCAACAAACTCTTTCTGAAAGTCTCTTGGCAAAGTTGGGAGGCCATCTATTTTTCAAATACACTTGAGGGACCATGCTTCATCAATGCTACATTTTTTGTGCGTGAAGCAAGTCTGCGTTTGGAGACGTACTAGGTCTAGGTAGCCGTCAGTCAAACGCTGCTTTGACCAGCATGCAGGTCCAGTATGCTCAAACGAATCAAAAAATGCCACAAACCTAGTTCAGCATGTTATCTACATTTATCTACAGTATCAGTATCAGTTGGAAAGCTGACTTCCTGTTTTCTTGAGGGTGAAAGGCCTCCACAGCTTCAGGAGCGTTCTTCTTGAGGCACAGAAAACCACGAACAGAACGTGGTGGCCGTTTTTAAAAGGTTTTAAAATTTTAGACTCGACAAATCAGCCTTCTACAGAACTTCTACTATTTGATACTCTCAATGGCGGCGCAGATCTGACCTTCTGCGGGTCCCTATCTCGTCCTAACTCTGTGCATATTCTCTGCACCTGCTACACGCACACAAGGGCTGAAAGCCACAACAAGGTGTCGGGGCTTGCTGCCTCTGTTTGCAAGCCTCCTACCATGTTCTAGCAGACCAACCCCACACCTTTGCTGGAATTGACGCAACACGGATTAACAAATAGCTGCTCCAACCTCCGAACTTTAAGGGATTTTGAGGGTATAAGCTTTGACAGCCATTTACCTTCTTCCCTGGCTATTTAATATTTATTGTTTGATTGTGTTTGCAGCAACGTGTTTGCAGGATATTTCTGGGCTACGGTATTTTACCGTTTTTTTTTTTAAAGTTTTCTCCGTTTTTTAAAGTTTTGAAGCAAGCAAGCAAGCAAAGCAAAGCAAAGAAGCAAACAAGCAAAGAAGGACAGAAGCAAAGACTCAAAGAAGCAAGGAAGCAAGGAAGCAAGGAAGGAAGCCAGCCAGCCAGCCAGCAAGGGAGGACAGCCAGCCAGCCAGCCAGCAAGCATGCAAGCAAGGGAGGGAGGGGGGCAGCCAGCGGCAAGCCTGCCTGCCTGCTGGCCAGCCAGGAGGGAGCATAATTCAACCCGAAATAAGCACCTTAAAACCTATATGCGCTATTGAAACCAAGTCTCACTAGATTTTAAATGAATTTAAATGAGCCCCAAAGAAACCCGTAAACCAACCTTAAATAGACCCTAAACAAACCTTGATCCAACCCTAAACATCCTAAACCAACCCTGAACGTACCCGTCAGAAACAGGAAACCAACCAGAAATAGACCTTACCTAACCTAAACAGTCCATAAACACCCATAAGCTAGATTCGATTTAAATAAGCTACAAACAAACACTAAATAGCCCCAAATAAACACCTTAAGCCAACCCGAAATAAACTTAAGCCAAGCTTGAATAAACCCTAAGCCAACCCGCAAGAAGCACTTTGAACCAACCCTAAACAAGGACCTTAAAGCACCACGGAGAAATCAAAACAACATTTTCAAATCTTAAACCAACCGTAAACAAACATGCTAAACCAAACCTAAATTAAAAAAACATAAGCCTACAACAAATTAATACACACACAACATCGACGTAGGGTGAAGAAAGAACCTTAAAACAAGTTCTACATCGACCTCAAATCAATCCGAAGCAAACCTTGAACCAACCGTGAAGAAACCTTCAACCTGCCCCAGACCCATTTGAAACCAGCCCTAAATAAACACCTTAAAGATGGCCCAAATAAATCCCAAACCATCCGCAAAATAAACAAGCTGAACCAACCAGCAATGAACACCTCAAACCAACCGTAAATGGGCCCGCGGCCGGCCCTCACGGGGCTGCTTGAATCCTTGGGCCGACTTCAAACCATAAACCAACCATGAATAGATGTCCTAAACGAGCCTAAATCTATCCCAAACCAATCAACCTTAAATTAAGACCCTAAACTTGAAAGAAACACTTGAAAAAATCAGACCAATTCCAAATATATAATAATATATATAATAACAATATATAATAATCTATAAAAAGGTATAATAATATATAATAATATATAATAATATATAATAATATATATGATAATATGATAATATGATAATATAATAATGTATAATAATATATAATAATATATAATAATATATAGTAATATATAATAATATATAATAATATATAATGATATATGATAATATATAAATATATATA
>Ga0126342_10002365_pt1 | contig 29263 bp, 22 predicted proteins | sample Cyp1metagenome_FD_92528 | JGI IMG/M metagenome (GOLD analysis project Ga0126342, IMG submission 92528) | Coral microbial communities from Lord Howe Island, Old Settlement Bay, Australia - Cyphastrea 1 metagenome | ecosystem: Host-associated > Invertebrates > Cnidaria > Coral ...
TAATAGGTAAACCATCTATTTCTATGGGCCATCTATACCATGGCTATGTTAAATAAACAGATGGTAATAGTGGTTTTCATAGGCTATAAACCAACAGTGGGAAAAACGGACTGATTGATTTCATGGTGACTAAATGGTGATTGAAGCATCAACAACTAGAACAACTAGTTGGTGGTTGCTGCTAACCCCTCTGAAAAATGATGGAGTAAAAGTCAGTTGGGGTTGTGTTCCAAACCACCAACCAAAAAATATGAGGATTTTGTGGAATTGAATGAGAATGTTATGGGATACATAGCATGTGTTTTCGGGAACATGATGGCTAACCATGACCAGAAAAACTCAGACATCAAGCTATCATACCAAGTACTCAAATCACAACGAGACGCTTTTCGCAATTTTTCACACATAATCCGGTGAAACATGGCGTCAAAACATGACGAATTGATGATTTTTATGGTTATCCTTATCGCATTTTGGGAATCCAAACATCGGATAAATCCCCTATTTTCCATTGGACTGGTAAGACTGATACCATCCCCTTGAGTATATCCAACTTTTTCACCGTGACACATATGAACAACACACATGCAGACAGTTTTACGTATAAATCTGGATGCAATTAGCAATTATATACCATATGATTCATATGATTACCTACGGACCTTGGATGTTGTACGTAACATGTTTCTCAGAATCCTTTTTGTTTTTGTGATGTTTGGAGTTCAGGGTTCCCAATCAAAAATAGATTCTAATTTTAAACAAAGTGATGAGCGCTACAAAAACGGGACAACCAAACCATGGCCATGGACATCGGCCAACTGTTGGGAACTTCTTCTGAAAAACCAAAAAGAAACGAACATAGAACCGTCAATTTCCCCCATGTTCTTAACGAGAATTCCGGCTTCCAATAAAGGTGAATATGGAGGGATCGGCAATTAAGAATGGGTACATGACATGAACCAGCAACAACGGTGATATTGATGTATTTGCATGTACCCTCTGGTAATTTAACATAGCTATTGAAAATTGCCATTTATAGTTGAATTATCCATTAAAAATGGTGATTTCCAATAGCTACGTTAAATTACCAGAGGGTATTTGCCTCAAAATAGGGGATGCAAGCCACAGCGTCTCCGCCAGCAAATATGTCGATGTCAAACAATAATCATACTGTGGATGGTTGCAAAATCCTGCATCACCTTGGATGGTTGAAACCCTATAAATAATTAGGGATGTTTACCATCTATCAACTGGTGCTTCGGATTTCGCAACCATCCACCGTATGACAGTAACTTTGGATATATTGTGAGACATGAAGAATTCTTCAGAATCTCAGAATCAACAATTCCATATTGAATATGTTTCCATAAGCCTTTGTTTCCATATTGAACAATCCATATCTCAGTTGACTTTGGATATATTGTAAACATATGTCCAACTCAGCTCAGTTTCCATGGATGTTTGGATGACCAACTGAGTCCAACTGTCCTTGGGTTGTGGAAGATGTGCCAACTGATACGGGCAATTGAACGCCTCAGCTGCGGCCGGGCAAATTGATCACATGGCTGGGAGCCAACGAAAACCATGGACATGAAAGTTCGCTGTGATTAGCCAATAACAAAAAAAAAGCTAAGTTGGTTGAGCCATCAGCATCGCCATCCAACCCAATCTTTTTCAGGTGTTTTTTAGTCTTGAGACCCTCAACACCACTTCAATGGATTGGCGGTTCATCGTGTACTCAAGGAGTTCCATTACCTTGTTTCAATGGTGGATTGTCTGGAAACAGGCAGTTAGTTTATCAATGCTTATCATCATTTACCGGGTAATGCACATGTAATATATGTAATTGTACCATATTGTACCCTGTTTCTGGCCCATGACATATGAAAAACATGAAAATCTTAAAATCATGATGATAAACTGCACATATTTACCTTTTATTAGCCTTTTACAACCGTATCATATGTTACAAACATTACAAACATGTGGTAAATCCCCTGCTTCTGGACCATGACAATCCCAGGCTATGGAAATGGAAAGCGCCGTGTCTGGATCCTGAAATCAATCATGTGGAGCCCGACTAAAAATGCCCCGAAATGGGAGCCCTAAAGATGTTGTTTACCCGAAAACATGAGATCTTTAAGCAACAATAGGGAATGAAACAACAAACAAATACCACGACATTTTGATGTTTTCCTTTCAACAATTGAAAACCATTTCACTGACAAACTGAAGGATTTCAGAGTCACAAAAATTGGAAGGACCTTCTCCAAGGCACATGTTGCTGCTCCGACGTGCCTCGGATGCCACTCAGCAAACATTGGAGCTATGGTAAATCGTCCCAGGGCCGTAGGGGTTTTTGATGGTTTTTGTGGATACCTGGGGACCTGGATCTTCAATTACTGTAGCACCTTTTGTCATCTTCTTTCTGGTCATAATGTTTCGTTTACTTTGATAATCTTTGATATACTTCGATGTATATATGCTGATTCTGACTTTTTGCGTTCACTTGAACTATATAAAACATGCGCTCACTTGTGTCCTGGCACACGGGTATTGACGTGTTTTCCAGGATTCTGGCTTCAAGATGCACAAAGTGGAAAAACGCCAATAGTGGGCAATTACTCTCATTTGGATAAAAACTGCTCAAAAAACATGAGCCTCTCAAATGAGCAATTTGTTTATGTGTTTTTTGTTTCTTCCGAATATACAGGTATATCTCTATACTTGTATGGAATTGTATATTCATATATTATAGATAATAACATAAGTAGTTACGTAAACAACCGCAACTGCTCTTGGAGATGGTGGAATTTATTGTTGTGGATGCACCATGGTTTCAGCATCGAAACTCAACGGGGTGTGAATCCCTTGCAACGACCTTCCGCAGCACCAAGGGACGACATGCAATGTGCACACCCCGAGGCTTTTTGGAAAATCCGTCGCTCCAGCGTAGGACCCTGCGGCTGGGGCCACTGAAAGATCTTTTCAGCTGCACCAAAAAAAGAAGATCCAATGGGATTTTAAGTTGAATGGAAGAATTCCAATCACAACTATCTGAGTATCAACATATACACTATCATGTAATACATTCAGATGTATAATATATGTATAATATATTATAATATGATTATATATGAATATCATAAAGGTAAGAAATCCAGGGCAAGCAAGTCCATCGGCACCAAGTTATTCTGTCGAGATCTTGGCACCACGACGACCTTTGATGAACTTTTTCACCAGCTCGTGAGTGCTCGAGGATACCCTCTGGTTATGACTAACATAGCCATGGTATAGATGGCCCATAGAAATAGATGGTTTACCGAACTTATAAATGGGCCATCTATACCATGGCAAACTGTTAAATAGCCAGAGGGTAATACATCCCTGAACTCTCACATGGTCGTGCTAGATTGGCACCTGTAGCTACAGGCTTAAGATATCAACCTAATCGCATGCTTGGAACAAAAAAACATCCGATTTTGTATGGGCCCAAATGTAAATTCCCTACTAAACCATGGTTTCTGCGGGGTGCTTAATACGAACGGGGGAACGGAGTATTTTCATGGGATATTCTGGTTGGTGGTTGAGCACCCAACCTCTTAACCTGCCAACGAAAACAAAAACACACCACCCTCCAAATAAATCCAAAGAATGATCTGGATATTTAGTTTGAACGAACATTCACTCAGCTGAAATGTTGGCCATGTAAATGGATCTTTCCCCCTAGAACCATACAGTAGTGGAGAACAAGTGACGTTGCCGCACATCCATTTGATGTTCGCCTTTGTTTACAAACGGGTAAAAACATAGTTCATTCTACCCGACTATACAAGCATGAACTCAGAGTAGACATATTGAGATCTATGAATTCTCAATTCTCACCTGAAAATTGATAGACAGTATTTATAGACATGATATTGATGGTCAATATCTATAAATCTAGAAAACATATTGATTGAATTTATTCTCAATCCAGTCAAACAATGGGTTGTACCAATCATAGCTGGTTGGTGGTTGACCTACCCCTCTGAAAAATGATGGAGTAAAAGTCAGTTGGGATGATGACATTCCCAATATGATGGGAAAGTCATAATCCAGTCATGTTCCAGTCATCACCAACCAGTTATGATAATCACCAGTATTATCCCACTATTACCCTATTATCCACTATTAACCATTATTAATGATAACCATTAGCTCACCATATGATCATCACTATTACAATCACCAACCAGTTATGATCAACCACCGGATTTTGAGGACACCCATATCAATTGACAATGGACGATGCAACATCAACAGTTGAAGATGTGCACCTGCCCCTGCGCACAACACATACTTAATATTGTTCAATTATCATATATGTAAATATGATGTCTTGTTGAAATTGTTCGTTCTATATAAATATATATATATATATAAATGAATATATAAATGAATATATAAATGAATATATAAATGAATATGACTATATAATATATATCATATATCATATATCATCTATAAATATAATCCCTATGCCACGTTGGGTAAGTCCCAAGTCGCCTGAGTCCCGAATCGCCCAAGTTGGCCACCCCGAGCTTGGCTTCAGAGGGATCGAGTGCGGCGACCAACGCCGTAGCGGAACCGAAGGAAGTGACGCCCTAAGCGAAGCGGCGAGGCGCCCGGAGGACGGGACATGGATGGGAAGCATACGGAACAAGTATTGGAATGGATTGGTTTAAGGGAAAATATACAGGAAACCATGGTTTGTACTATCAAATATAGGGCTTTCCTGCAAATTTTCCCATCATCCAATCCATTGAGTATTGGAATGGAACACATCTGAGAAAATATGGCAAAGACATGGGACACATTTCTGAGGAGCTGTGGAAAACCTATGAGAAACATATGATCATATGGAGATCTGACCCAATAAACGTGGGAAATTCGACCTGGAGGAAGTCATCAAAAAAAACGCGACCCGAAGCAGCAGAACGTGGGGAGATGATAAAGTCACTTCAATATACTTCAATATGTTCTTTTCAAGTCAGTAGATTGAGGTGATTCAAGAGAATGCACTAATCGACAATAATCGACATATGGTGTAAGCTTCTTACAGAATTTTGGCCTGTGGCGTTCAGATGGACCATGGGGTGAGCTAGTTAGTTCGCAAATGGCTTCTACCTCTATGAAATACCCAATACAACAGGAATACCATGAGAGCAACTTCCTATGCTGCTTTTGTTTTCAACGTGGAAGATGGGACAATGGGAATGGTGAGTTCCACAATCGAGAGCGAAGTCAGTATGTAAAAATTCGCCCATGAATGATTAATAAGCGGAATCAGATCAAAAAGTAACTGGTTGGTGGTTTTAACCATCTTGAAAAATATGAAAGTCAATGGGAAGGACTATCCTATATATTCTGGAAAATAAAACATGTTCCAAACCACCAACCAGGTAATTTAAAACCATTTTGGAGACCACTCTGGTCAATACCCTGGGGGTGTGCGATTTGCGATTCCAGGCTTGACATTAACACAGTTGTGTGCCTTGAAGAAACTGGATGCATTCCAAAATCATTGCCCCATATGCCACTCTGAACCTAAGGTTCTTCAGAATTCATCATCCTTAGTGAAGTGGCACAAGTTTCGGATCATCCGAAATTCTGGAAATCATGCTACAGTTGCACTGACTAAGTCTGCTTTGGATCAATTGAGTCATGCCCCAGACACCCTTTTGCCGCCCCCAAGAGTACTGTTTAGCGTCGGTAATTGGTTTGGTGGTTCAACCCTCCTTTCAGACACCCGGCCTGGTAAACTGTCAGATAACGAACTGGAAAATCACCATTTTTCATGGGTAAATCAACTATTTCTATGGCCGTTTTCAATAGCTTTTTGTATGTTTACCAGAGGGTATTTGCAAGGGAGTTGTTCAATCTATTCCAGACAAGAAGGAACATCCCAAAAATTCCCAAACCACTAAACCGGGTTTCACGCCAAATTTTTGCCCACCCAAAGGGTTCAATGTATCGAAAAAGATCGAGAAAAGTTGCCACTTTTCTGGCAAAAAACGAGTACATGACGACCGAAGCAAGGTTTACTCTTTGGTTGTTTGGAATTTGGCTATCATCCATACACCTGGCAACTTGGTGGGTTTATTTCAGTCATCCCAAGTGCCATGGCATCAACCCATTTACAAACATGAGCCAAGGTACACATTGTTGCGTTGATTATAGATCAGAAATGGTAAACTTAACACTCATGGCTTAACAACTAAACAACCACTACCCTCTGGTAAATTAACATGTTGACCCTGGCATTTTTCGGGGTTGGAAGAATAGTTTCCATTAAAAATTGGTGATAAAATCAGGGTCAACAAGTTAATTTACCAGAGGCTACAACCACTACAGATCAGAAATCTACCAACCGAGTCCAAGCACGTCATGGCTTGTCAGAAAATAGATGACCCCGAAATATCCAATGATAAATGGCATGAATTATTAATAAATTGGTTTACTGGTAAATGTCCCTATCATTTATATATATATATAATGGCATTTACCCTCTGGTGAACTAACATAGCTATGGAAAGATCCACCATGCTATTAATGGGTAAATCCACTATTTCTATGGTCATTTTCAATAGCGAACTGTTAAATTACCAGAGGGTATATATAATGGCCATAACTTGCGGGTTGTACAAACGATTTTTAGACACCAAATCATATTGAGTTGGTGGAGCATCCTACATGATATCCCCATGATATCCCCTACTGTAAACCACATGTGTGGTGGTTAAGTCCCACATTTCAGGGCTGGTTGCACCTTTTTTTGTAGCTTGCACTTGAAACCAATAATTATGTTCCTGTTCATTGCCAAATTCCTTAATTAAAACCATGTGAAGTCATTTTATACGTGTTCATCAATTACTGGTTGGTGGTTGACCTACCCCTCTGAAACATATGAGTTCGTCAGTTGGGATGATGACATTCCCAATATGATGGGAAAGTCATAATCCAGTCATGTTCCAGTCACCAACCAGTTATGATAATCACCAGTATTATCCTAGACTATTACCCTATTATCCACTATTAACCATTATTAATGATAACCTTACTTTTCGGTTATCCAGTGATTCCTTCGGCGAAAAATCCGAGGCCGGTTCGGCGCCTGGTAACCCTCCGAGAGCATCAACTGTGCCCGTGTCTCTGCTGCCAAACCCACCTCGCATGGGGATCCCATAAGAACCAACGTGGTCGTGGAGCACTGTAGCCCTGTGGTTCACATCAAAATAGCTGGGTTAAAATGGATGTTCATCCCCCTAAAATTTATGTGAATTTATATAGGTATTGATGCATGGCCATATATCAACATGGCCATTAGTTCTCATGATTAAGGTCCCAGTGGTTTGTAATGGATACCTTAATCAACATGGCCTACTGTGGTTTGATACCAGACTGTACCGAGTATATATCAACATATTTGCATCATCTTGAAAACAAAATGGCTTACGCAATCGATTTTGGGGAGTTTCCTTTTTCCAGGAAACTATGTTCTTTTAAGCGTACAGGTCATTTTTTCCAATAACATGTATTGGTTTTACTATTCCAAGCACAACAGATCACAACTAGTTGTAACTTAAGTGCCATTTGTATCGTGTTCTCTCAGACGTTCTTTCTGGGAAGAGTGCTCTACCGGCTGCTTTTCTTCGATCACTTCACCAAGCTTTTTTTCGTGGCAAGGGTATGATTCCCACGCGTTTCTGGAGAAACATCTCATGACTCCCTGCAAACCGAGCTCTGTCGATCCTGGGTCAACATATTACCCTCTGGTTATGACTAACATAACTATGGAAAGATCCAACATTTTTAATGGGAAAATCCACTATTTCTATGGTGATTTTCAATAGCTATGTTAGTTTACCAGAGGGTAATAAGGAGTCTTCTCCATTCTCGTTGTTTAGATTCATTTGATTGATCAATTCGCTGGTATTGTTTTGTTTTTTTGTGATTGGCTACATACTACCATGTTACACAGTCACAGAGTATCTGCTTGGTGGTACCTGCTTGGCAAAATCGAATCATCGCATGTGGGATGCTTGACCAGTTGATCGGTGCTTCCCGTTCCAAAAATTGGATCATGCTGGAGAATTACATCACAAACAAAATGTACCAGTGGGACATGCAACATCAAAATGACCTGAACATCCCGAATTTTTCAGGCTTGCCACAACAAAGGCAATGACCGGAATCTTGGATGCTAAATCTCAATTTTGGCAATAATCTGGCCCCATGCCTGGAATATATTTGATGCTGATTAAAGCTTCAACTATCTCCAATAGTTTCTGAAAATTTCTTAGTACTGTAACATCTCCACATCTTGTTTTCTTTTCCAGGAAATCGGTCGCTGAGTAAGATCGAAAAAAAATCGCCCAAGTCAGAAAATGCTGTGGGCTAAATCAGCAGTTTCACGATTAAATATCACTCAAATGTTCATGAATTCAGTAAAACATCCATAACTTCCCCAGAGAAAACGTCTAATTGAACTAAAAAAAACTTTAAATCCACTAACACAATTCACACAATCCATGAATTGGGAGTTTGAATCGCCATGTTTTTTTTTAAAGATCACCCCATCGATGCAGCCTGGTGCTGTGTCTGTTCTCCAGCGATCTTCGCCCCGTTCCTCAGCAAGGGCTTGGAGCCAACGGTGGAGTGTGCTGAAAAGTGACGACACGATATGCTGCTTGGTGGTTGAGCCCTACCATTGTGGTTAATATACTGTTAATAATGGTTAATAATGGTTAATAATGGTTAGTAATGGTTACTATATCATTATTCTATGGTTAATGATGGTTAATAAATGTTAATAATAATCTGGTTGGTGGTTGAGCCCTACCCCTCTGAACAATATGAACATCAGTTGGGATTATGACATTCCCAATATATGGCAAGTCATAAAAGTGATGTTCCAAACCACCAACCAGTATGGAGATTTCCTGAAAAATGGTGCTACCCTAATATCTGGATGGTTTATTTCATGGACAATCCAATTCTAATAGCTGGATGAGAACTCCGGGGTACAGCCACCAGGAAACCTCCATGGCTGACGTCAAAAATAGGGGATTTTCACTCCTCCAAAGGTGCATCCTGGTTGATCATCGATGCATTGACAGGGAAAGATGACAGCAAACTATGCTTTGTACCCTGAAATATAAGGGGGTTCCTGAGAATGTTCCCATTGTCCAGAAAGACAACTCCCTTATATTATCGTATAATAGTATTAATTTGATTTAAATTATATGTAGAATACGTATCCCCCGGTTTTGTCTCGGGCTTATGAAGCACTTACAAACTGAGATGCACACTGGATAAATGACGCAGACGCAAACATATCAATCATCAGAGAGCATGGCTGCTGAAGCAATCAGCATAGGGAGTTCAAACTGCCAAAAATGCAACAGAAAACATGGGGATAAAATACCGCTACTACTACTGCTACTACTGCTGCTACTACTGCTACTGCTACTACTGCTACTACTGCTACTAGTGCTAGTACTGCTACTACTGCTACTACTAAGTACTACTGCTGCTGCTACTACTACATGATGGCATGGGTAATCTAAAAGTGGTAGCTTTATCAAGCGAACTTCACAATCATTGGCTTGACCACGAATGATGTTTTTAGCCGCGACGACTTGCTTCCCACAATGATCGAATAAAAATACATGCATCCAATCAGTATCTATGTACGAGTACGATACATCCCTTCAACACCATATCCTGGAAATAGTCGGGAAGTCAAACACCTGCCTATATACCGACCTGGCTTTTGAACCCGTCTCAGAATACTTCTGGGTGATGGCACTAGGCACCCTCAGGTTTTCAGAGAAAGCTTAAATTCTGAAAAGCCATCCAAAACAGATAATTGCCCTGCGAAGCAAAACCAACAATGAACACAAAAATACTTCAAAACACCTCAGGCTCCCCCTGTCGAGCGCGAGCCGCATGTTGCAAACAGAAAACATGTTGACTACAAAAACATACACGGCATAGCATATACATCACAATTACACTTCATACGCATGATGACCACCATACCATGCATGTCATACATATCATGTCATTCCGTAGGATGTGGTTCCAGTTAGAAGTGCTCATACAACCAAACTATACGATAGTTATAGGGGACCGTATCCCAACTTGTGGGGGTGATATTTTCACATGATCATACCCATCAACCCCAACTGCACCCCAAGTAGGGTATATATATATATTCCATCAATATCCATTTAAATCACATTTAAATCATATTAGATTCCATGGAAAATCACCATAAATCACCATTGATGTATCCTTTCTCCAACCAGCCGAAAAAAAAACTGTCCCTTAACTTACATAACTTACTCAAAGGCGTCGTCCGTCCGTCGTCGTCAAACACCTGGGCATCCAGACATCAACTCGTCGGCAAAGGCGCGAGGATCGAGACCGAAACGCCACTGCCACTCGCCCACACCATCGGCCACTCCTGTCGATGGTGGTGCCCAATGGGAAGCGAAGGCAACGTTGGCAACGTTGGCAACGTCAAAAATATGGCAACAACAAATCCCTGATGTCGAAAACTGAGATATTATTTGGACATATTAACTAAATATATCTAAATGTCATATGTATGTTCACGTACTGGAAACTCTTTTCGGCATCCCTTTTTCGCTATACACATTTACAGTTGGGGCATAACGTTTGGGGGCGCCACCTTGTAAGCCAAGTTTGGGAAATAGCAGTGCTGGATGAAACTTACATAGACATCATGAATCTTCAATAGATTTACAGGAAGGCAAATGTAATGGTTGAAATCCATGGTTTTCTCACCATCAACTACCATCAACTATCTGGATAAGCAATAATTCAGCAACCTCAAAAACAAGGTCATAAATGGGACATGATTCCAATGTGTTCTTTCAATTCGAAGGGCCGGTTTGGCTGGTCATTTCTTCACGTGAGGCCCTCCAAAAATCAACCAGTGCCACGTGGTCTCCTGCAGCGCTGCCATTGGGGCAAATGAATAGGCTGTCCTCTCCTCCCGTGTGTGCCTGGAGAATGACACTGGTGAGTCATAGTGGTGCTGATATGATTGATGGTCAAAATGCTTAGAGTTCTAGTCTATAGTGGTGATATCATTTGAAAACAATGTATATATTATATATAGCTATAACTAGCCATCTTAATAGGAGTTGAGGTTAGCCCAGAGTGAAGGATGTTTACTACCCCGAAAGCATGCTAGTTACATAATGTTACATATGTTTTGATGAGAACATGACATGATAAACAACTTGCTTTTGGGTACCCGCATTTTCAGTTTTTCTTGGTCATATCCATGGGATACCATGAATCATCTTTATGTAGCCACATAAAACCGCCATATAATCATCATATCATGAAATATATATATGTATATAACCATCATAAGTGTCATGTAATCAGAACATATGGCTTTCTCTGAACATATGATACCTCTAAATCCATTGCTTGGTCACCATTTTCCCATTTAAAGTATCTTAAAATGACCATTTACACACAGATACACAGCCCCATATCACCAGCATCGAACCCGCGAGCCGGGAGCTGGGCACGGGCCCCACGGGCCTTCTGCGGGTGCGGCATCTGTGAAGAGCCACACAGCATCCGGAAATGACCTCAAGGAGGTGGGAAGATGGATTTACATGGGGGTTTCCTAAGTCATAGGATGTCATAGAAAAGTCATGGATTTACATTGGTTGAAGGTCTTTGAAGATATAGTGGTTTCCTAATGGCTGGGGGTACCCCAAAAAATCATCCATTTATAGATGGTATTTTCCATGAAATAAACCATCCAGCGATGAGCTTGGGGGTACCCACATTTATGGAAATCTCCCTCCACATGTATAATAAGCACAAGTGCTGTCGTATAAACATGTTGAATAGTAAAAATCATAAATTATGTGGTAAACCCAATGTAAAAAATGGTTTACTGGTTATAAAATCGTATAAACATCTATAAATATGTTGAATATGTGAATCAAGATTCTCCGTCTTTCGGACACTTATTAACTGACCTTTCAAAGATGCAGAAAACCCCCAGAAAGGTGACACCCCACCTGTGGTTGCTGGGATGGTCAATTGGTCAAGGGCTGCTTTTTCTTGCTGGCAGCTAAGTCAATGCTAAGTCACTTAAGTCACTTAAGCAACGGTCTAAGATACTATCTATACCACTTGAGATTCAAAAAATTGACCGAAAATTGGGTTTACCACATCCCACCGATGGCCACTCAAGGGGGATCACCAGTCGTCCGAGTTTCTGTCCTTTTTTCCCGATATTCTCCCCCAAAAAACACACATCAGATCTGTGGTTTTTGATTCAGATTACCCTCTGGTAAACTAACATAACATAACTATGGAAAATCACCCTTTTTAATGGGACATTCCACTATTTCTATGGTCATTTTCAATAGCTAACTGTTGACATAACCAGGCCGGGTACACTTTTTTGGTAGTCGACTGTCTCGTGTACAAAAGACCTGTCCCTTAAAAACATCCTCAACTCTCAGCCCAGTGACTCTCTGTAAAAGACACGAAAGGCATATTTTCGCGACCTGACTTCCGTCAGGTCGCGTGGTGAGATGGGACCAAGAAAGGGACCAAGAAAGATGTCGTCGGAGTCGATTGCACAAAACGCGAACATTAAAACATTGTTTTATGTGAAATCATCTCTTTCCGTCTCTATGATGGGCATTGATATAATATGATTTCATATATGATGTATGTATATATATATACGGTGTTTAATTGGTGAAGGGAAAAACAACAATGAAACACAGGACACATGCAACAAAATGGGCTTACGGTGGCAGGGATTCTGACCAGGTTGTCAACAAGCATGAACCGATTCCGATGCAAGTGATGGTGGCAAGGATCAACAAGGACAAGATTCCAGGGTGTCAAAGAATTACCATTTCATCAGCTTCCAACTGTCGTGCTCTGAGCAAAAAAAAACGTGTCAAGTTAATAAGTTACCCTGGAATAATGGTCGGAAAATATTAATACATCCCATCATGAATGAGATTCCATCTATGGATGTAGCAAACCTACGATGATAGCTGAGGGATGGCCATATCCCCTTCTCAGAATCGACAAAATAAGCAATGCAACTTGACCATGGCTGGGATTTGCTGAGATGTTGATCTGTGTCAACAAGCCGCCCTTGGTCAACATATGCTATCCAGTTATTGAGGATCAGCCTATTTAAGTTGGATGGGAAAAACAACACTTTGAAACCACCAATGGGATCCAATGAGTGTGTGGGTTTCGTTCTTTTCGCCCAAGATATGTCATGATATATATATAACACCATGGACCTGCTAGCCTACTTTTTTTTTGTCAGGAACTAACACATAGTACCCCGCCAAAAAAAAGATAGAAAAGTAACATACTTTCCATATATAATATCATATAATATGATAATCACAACTTTTTCTATATTTTCGGGGTTACTATATTCCTATAATCATCTATAATCAATAGACTAAACCAGACTAAACCAGACTAAACCAGACTAAGCACCACTTAAATCCTCCCCTATCCCCTGGGTGAGAGACGGGCACTTTGGAACATCTCGATGACGTAGTCCGGCCAGTAGCTTGGGATCATCCTCAGATTTAACATGATTTAACCGCCCTTCTTTCCACAATAAAGGGAGCATGATGTAGATCGAATGGAATAAACTGCGATTTTTAACTAACCATGAAATATTTTTTTGGAACATCAGCCCGAAATGACGGTTTTCATGGGCAAAAAAACATTTGTTCGTATTTTTTTCCAGCAGTTTAATTCCTGGATGGTATGAAAAACCATGGTGCAGTTGATTGATACCCAAACCAGGCCAAGGATACCATGTGTAATAATGTGTAATACGTGTTTCATGGAATTGCAGAAAAAGTGTGAAAAATACTAACCCAGTTGGCCTAGCTAACCTTACCCTCTGGTAATTTAACATAGCTATTGAAAATGGCCATAGAAATAGTGGATTTTCCCATAAAAAATTGTGATTGTCCATAGCTATGTTAAATTACCAGAGGGTACCCAAGCCATGGCAAAAAGGTGTCTTGGGGATGCACGGCAAACCTCCACAGATCTTGGAAAGTTCACCTTTTGGAGCTTCGGGAAACTCGGTGGAAAACCTCTGCCAAAGGGCAAAGCCTTTAAACGATCATCTATGCCTATGGGACCCATGTTCATGGCAATTTCTTATCCTAACTTATCAAATAATATACAGTAATTACATCATAATATAATAATTATTTCTAATTACACTAATCAACCAGTTCACAAGTTCGGTCATTTTGGGATTCTTCGGTTGATTTTCTAAGATATGATGATTTCCTATGAATCACCATAGAAACCTATGAGGACGTTCATCATTGGTTCCCCCTATCTGTGACGTCACGACTTCGGTCATGATGAAATTTCACCAAAGCTTCAGGCGTCCGTAGCCTGTGGGGCGAATGGCGAACGGCACGTGCTTTTGAGGGGTCTGAAAATGGGATAAGAGCAGGAACGTCATGGTTTTAAGTTTTATGGTGTTTGTGTGCCTTTTATCTAATTTGATATATATTTTTATGTGTGTCTCAGAATGAATATAATATATATAACATAATTAATAACACCCCATTTGAGCCACAAAAAAGTAGGACAAACGATGATTCGAATCCATCCTTGGATCAGTACCTTATTTTCAGACCAACCTGGTTGATGTATTGCAATTGTTGACCTAAAAACATCATGTGGGGATGGGTCAAAACCCTATCCCCCTGGTGAACATCAAAATAGCTGGTAAATGGATGTTCATCCCCCTAAAAATGGTATCTATAGGTATTGATCCATACCCATACCCATTTGACGTCACAGTGAGGTTGTGATCAAACATCTCCGGAATTTTGGATCAAGATTCACAACAAGGGGACAATTCCCTGAAAGACCTGTTGGCCCGGCCGCGATTTTCACAATTCATGGATTGGTCCATGGATTTGTCCATGGCTATTCCACCATAGAAATTCCGGAATTGTGGATCCATCATGATTATCAACAGACGTTGGATCCATTTGGCAAAGTCCCTCTGGAAATCCAACATATTACAACCTGCACTTACAGTATCTTACAGTCCACAAGAGCATCATCGTGATTTTTTGCCACTGAAATCAAGTTGAAATATATTGAAATCTTGACTGTGATCCACCTGAAAAAAAGGCCAGAGAAAGTCCGAGAAGTCGATTTCCTACACCATCGATTTTTTTATTGGCTTCACATGGGTTCCATCTTCGATTTCTAGGCTTGCTGACACTTGCACAACCTATCAAGCTGAAAGCCTCTGTTTAAGTAACATCAATCATCATCGGGGCTAGATATGTTAAAGATATGTTACGTGCCTGGCTGCCCTGTTCTGCTTTGGAAAGAAACAAAAACCATCAACCACCTCTACCCTCTGGTTATGACTAACATAGCTATTGAAAATGGCTATAGAAATAGTGGATTTTCCCACTAAAAATGGTGATTGCCCATAGCTATGTTAAATTACCAGAGGGTACTTTCTGCTTTCTGTCCCCTGTCTCTGCTGGTGAGAAAAACCCAAGCAAAACACCACAACTGTCGCATGGGTCCACCACCATGAATGTTTCCGGTGGTCACAATGATTCTCTAACCACCGGCACCCCCCAAACATGGAAAACATACAAAAAAAAAAAACCGAGTCAACAACACCGACTCTTTTTTCAGCCTCAAGGTTTTTCCCCCCAAAAAAAAACTCAACCGACATTTGCATGACATTTGCATAGTCTTACCATTCCTTCCAGAAGTGTACCTGGTGTACCTCCCTCCCGATCGACCTGGGCAAGTCGAAGCATGTTGCAAAAGATTGTGTGCAGTCTCGCGACCTGGGGCCAGGGCGAAGAAAAATCCAGGATTTTTCAGCTCATGATCCATGTTTATCTGGTGGTTGACCTACCCCACTGAAAAATGATGGAGTTCGTCAGTTGGGATTATGACATCCCCAATATCTGGAATAATAAAAAATGTTCCAAACCACTAACAAGTTCTTTACTGGGATCTAAAGGGTATTGCAATGGTGCAACCGTGGGACTTCATATTGCCCAAATCGTCCGCTTCTGAAATAGCTCACCCTTGGGTCATTTTACCAATATTTTTCCTTATGATTTTGGGGTGGTTGGTTACCTATCTGACAGGCAACAGGAAAATGAGGGATATATGATTATATATATAATATATAAATATATACATACAGTATATATATATACACATACAGTGTGTATATATATATACAGTATATTGTATATATATATGTATATTTATATAGGATAGGGATATCCTGGGAGATATCACCAACTTGATATGATTCGGTATTGAAAACATCGCTGAATACTTTCCCCAGGATCAAGCTACATGGGATTGATAGGGTGTCCCTGGTCATCCACTATGAATGGAATTCCAAAATTCATGGCTAACACCGGGCAAAACCCCTATGAAAATGGGAGGGATGAGCATATCCCCTTCTAATCCTATTGGATTTTAATAATGAACATGAGGGAAATTCCATGAAAAGTCATGTTTTCTCGTCATGTTTCGGCCATGACACAACTTTGTGCCTGGGTTGGATTGACCAAAAATACCACTTGATCTGTTGCTTGAGAGGGAATAGCCAATCTTAGATAATTCACCTGCCCAAAAAATCCGAATCTTAAGGTGGTTGGAAAAAAACAAACTCAAAATTTGCAATGTATTCAGTTTTATCTAAATGAAACCAAACAGTCGTTGTGGAGATGATGGCCCCATGTTCAAACCCCTCCAGAAAACAGGGGGTTCACCAGCAAGAATTCCATGGTTTCTTTCAGCCACAATTAGTCCCGAACTTGTTGGGGGGTTCACAATGGTTCACCCTGATGGTTTCCATAAATGAGGCTACCCCAATAGCTATATAGATGGTTGATTTCATGGAACATCCCATTTATAAATGGACGATTTTTTGGGGTACCTCCAGCCATTAGGAAACCACTTAATATCTTCAAAGACCTTCAACCAATGGAAACATGTCTGGCCAAAGACTGGGCTGAGATTCTTGCAGAAAAGATGCTGTCCAGGCTGGGATGAAATACAAGTTGAAACATGATAGAAGCAACTGATAAATAACACGACATCAGGTTTCTCATGTATTTTCCATCACATCTACTAAACTTCTCCAACTTATCAATATAAACAATGTATAATGTCAACCCCGGATTAATAAACCGTGGTTTATTAAGTAGGGGGTACTCCTCCAATAGTCATAATCTGATACTGAAATGGTACCCTCCCAATTAACAGCCGTAAACGGGGTTTATTAATCCAGGGTTGACATTAATGATGTAACAAGTACAGGTTACGGTTACAGCTTCTTACCGGTCAAGTGATCCTCTGCTTCGTACAGTCCCTCTGCTACTGAGAGACGCATCATCAGACCCTTCACGGGGCGCTCCTGCGTGAAACTCAAGTTGGGTCAGTTGGATTCTTCTGCCAGGCATATAGTTAAATGATATGATATATCATATATATCATATATATATTATATACTTAATATATCTTAATATAGTCAACTATATCTGGTTAATTATTATATATTTAAATATTAAAATATATGATTCTAAAAACATCTTAAAACCTGGATGGCCCTTCAACGCGAACTGCCAAGATCTGTAGACCCCTGAATCCTGAAATTTTGACCCAAACTCTGATTGGGGATGATTTGGTATCGGGTTTGCCTTACTGTAGATCCATTCCCCCAAGCCTGCCATTCAATATAACAATTTTCCGTTGCAGACCTACTACATTCTTATGGTCATGGTGGAGCAAATCAAACATTCCTGAAACATCCTGGGTTGGCAAAATTACAAGATTCTGTTTCTTAAAGATCTATAAAGCATTATAAAGCACCGTGGTTAAAACAACCTATACTCACCTACTCTTGGACAATTCTTCATGTTCACTCGTGATATCTGCTGATTGAATAGGTTGGTGCCCGTCTCTATTTTGGTCAAGTCACTGAATCACCATTTATGCTGTTCAAAGCCCCTTTTTTAATCCATATTGTTTGGATCATACCTGCAGGTAAAATCTGCTTAAATCATCTGCTCCCAACTACTCTATGAACAAAAACAATTTGGATTTGTTCATGGGACAATTTACTATACGCGAAACATTGCTGTTAACCCCCTTCAGAATAAATATATATAGGTGTTTCAATCGTTTCTGGTTTCAATCTTCCCATGATCCAATTCCAGGATTTTCAAAAACCAACGGAAAATCGTCCCTTGAAACGGAAAAAATCGATGGCCTCGTCTGAAGATTCCTTGGCTTTTGCAGCCGCTTCGTCGGCCTGCGATGGTGCAACAGGCAAGGAATATGATTAACTGGGAAGCATGTTTTAACTAAACATTCTACACAAGGTGGTGCCCCCACCTTAATGTTTGTTGTTTCAGAAGCTACGCCATTGAACTTTTGATATATATATATATATCTATCATGCACCCTACTTATCCTATACATCCTATACTTATACCACTTAGCCAAGTAGGGGGAACCATGTTTGTTACCTGTTGCCCGTATAGTCCCTGATAATCCCATGACACATTGATGGTGATTGTTTTATGGTATTCCCATGACACATGTCTCGATGGTGATTGATGGTGGTGCCCCGGTTAGCCTTGGTTTAGCCATGGTGGTTCATCCCACTTGCTACGCAGGCGCCGTATCCCTCGGAAAAAAAAAGTGGGATAAGTATGGATAAGTAGGGTCGATCCGCTGAAATAACTACTTAGTGGGATGAACCACCGAATAAGGTGGGTTTATGATATACCATGTGGTATGATATATCATAAGCCCAAATAAGTTGGGTTTTAGATATACTTAGTGGGATGAACCCATATAACTATATCTATACCATAAATATGAAAAACTGTTGGGTTTATGGTATAGATATATCAAACCGGTTCCTAGGGCCCTGGGGGTTATATTTTTCAGCCTTTGACCGGGGGCCGCCACCTTACATAGTTTAAGGGAAAATCTACTGTTAAAAAACAAACCATGGTTTCTACTAGTAAATATTTCAGAGGTTCCCAACTTGTTGACACCTTACGCCAAATCAGAGAATAACAAATACGATGGCTACTGTGGGTATGTTATGCACATTGTTGTATGATTGTTCCTACTTTGTGGTATGAATATGTAAAAATAACATAGAACGAATAATCGCAAATCACGCAAATGCAAGTTTAGAACATAGTTACAACACAACACATTCATATTTGTTGGCTCTACATATGGTGTGTAACAATGCAAGTGCTAGTCTACGAATGATAGTTAGTTATATGTTAGCATGAGTATGATGTTTCATTTATCATGGTTCTCGTGTAATTTTTAATATCATCATGTATGTTGAATGGTATGAAAAGGCGAAGTTGGGACGGGGTATATCGGCAAGCCGGTGACCGGTGACACTTCATCAACAAAAGGGCAATGAGTAGATTAACCAACAGCTACGTGATGGGAAGAGTGGCCAACCTTGATTGAACCAGCGATTTCATAAAACAGCAATAAGTGGCATTTATAGTGATATAACAGTGATATAACAGTGATCATTTCATCATAAGAGTGGCCATCATAGTGATGAACAGATCTCATTGATGATCAAAACAGCAACAGCAATGCAATGACGGTATTGACGAAAATTGTGACTTCATCGCTTGTTGGCAGCGGCGGCAACAAAAGTCCAACAACAAATCCAACTGATGTACGATCAAAACAATGATTGCTAATCAACATTAATTCCATTCCTATTATTCATTGAACATCTAACCAACGGAAGTTTCGTAGAGAAACTCCGAGTTACACATGAAGTGCAATAGGGCTCACCACTCCACAGCATTACCACAACATCACAACATCATCATCATCATCATCACCTCACATTAACACCACCCCACATTATCATCACCCAAGGAGTCTTTAAGTCCAGTTGGCTTGTCCTGAAGCAGAGAAGTCTTGAGTCCGGTTGGCCAGAGTATAGAAGAGTAGAGCAGAGAAGAGTAGAGCATACAGGTCTTAAGTCCAGTTGCCTGAACTAGAGGAGTCTTAAGTCCAGTTGCCTGAAGTAGAGAGTTTCTTAAGTCCAGTTGGCTAAAGTAGCATACAGAAAAGTAGAATAGAGTAGAATAGAAAAGACTAGAATAGAGTGTATAGAGTATATAAAGCAGAGAAGAGTAGAGTGGAGTGGAGTAGAGAAGAGTAAACTAGAATAGAGTAGACTAGAATACAGTAAAGCAAAGTAGAGTAGACTATTATATAGAGTAAAGAAGATTAAAGGAGAGTTGAGGCAAATCGCATTCGAACGGCTACAGCCGTGGTGTTTTTTCGGGTCAACGGACGTCACGGTGCGGAGACATCCGGGTTGGCTGTGGATCTGACGCTTCGCGACTTTTGTGTTTCGCGGCGCTCCGTGGGTATGGTGTTTTGCAACTCAGTCGCAGATAACGACTCTGTGTAACAACTTCTCTATGTAAACGCTTCTCTGTGCAAAAGCTTCTCTCTGTAAAAGCTTCTCTGTTTGAAAGTTTCTCTGTGTAAAAGATTGCTGCTTCTGTAAACACTTCTCTGTGTAAAAGCTTCCGCGTGCAGAAGCTTGTGTAAAATCCACACAAAGTGACAAGGACAATGAGAACATTTGAAGATGTTGACATTTTGCTGCGAAAAGAAAGGGGTTGAGAATGGTTGAACATGTGAGGAGAGTTGAGAAGAGGTGAGAAGAGGTGGGGATGAGTTGAGCAGAATTCAATAAAGCAAAGGTGGGAAGAATGGAGAAGAGCTGAGAAGTGTTGACCACAGCTGAAAAGGAGTGAGAAAAGGAGAGGACGAATTCAGAAAAAGTGAGTTGACGCGGAAAGAGTTGGAAAGAGTTGGAAAGAGTTGAAAGAATTGAGGAGAGTTGAAAAGAGTTGAAAAGAGGTGGGGCGAGGTGAGAAGAGTTGAGATGAGCTGAGAAGAGGGAAGAGTTGAGAAGAGTTGAGATGAGGTGGGCAGAGGTGAGAATCGGTGAGAAGAGTTGAGAAGAGGTGGGAAGAGGTGATAAGAGTTGAGCTGAGGTGGGAGGAGATTAACAAACTTCAGAACAGTTGAGAAGAGTTGTGAGAAGAATTGAGGAGAGCTGAGATGGCCTGAGAAGAGCTGCGAAGAGAAGTGGTGGCCACAGTTGAAAAGGGGTGAGGCAAGATGAGGATGAATTCAAAGAAGAGTTGAGAATAAAGAAGAGTTGAGAAGATGTGAGGCTTTACCCCAACTCCTATACTCAAAGCTTGTCCTTCACTCCGATAGTACAACACTTCTTGCTGCTGGAATCTTCTCCCACCCGGCTCGTGCGGGCTTTACCAGAATTGATATCACGAACGAACACATTATCGGCACATATTCCCATTTACTGATCAAATCCCCTTTATTTTTTAGAAAGGATCACAATGAATCAACCTATTTTTCCATGTTCATCCTATTTTTCATGTGAACATCTGGAGCGAGCTTAGGCCCCCAAGAAAAATTCTTCCCTCACGCCTTGGCACAAGCCTCAGCCAATGTCAATTTGACAGACGCAGGGGCGCTGATTTGCCTGGTCGAGAAAGGGGATGAAATAGTGACAGAACATAGAAGACATTTAGAAACTAGGGTCCATTTCCAATTTTGGGATATTTCAGGTTGGTGAATTTGATTCTTAATGATTCTTATGGATCGCATTTAGAACTCAAGCTAAACATAAGGGTGCGATTTCAGGGGTTCACCCCCTAATAGTAACACCCAGGGTGTTGCTTATTAGGGTCCGATTTTAAAATCAAGCACTTTTGTTTGTGTGATTAAGGTTTTGTATTTCTAATAAGGGGAAAAAATGAAATCCTATTTTTTTTTCCATGTTTTTGGCATTTGTTAGTTAAATGTTAAAAGGAACATTATTGGTTTTGACAAGGAACCTGTTAGTTTTTTAATTGAGCAAGGATTTGATGTTGTTATATATTAGGGAAAGCATCAAACTCATTTTTTGGCAATATATACAATATATAATTATATGTATATATACATCTATCAGAATTTACGCAGGAATTGGATCGATTATAAAATTGCAATTTTAATGTGTTTTTTTATGATGATGTTAAACGCAATACTGGTTTAATTAGATTTTAAAAAGGAATTTGATCAATTTTGACAAGGAACATGTTAGTTCGTTTCATTAAGGATTTGATATTATTCTTGCGGAAAGCTTCTGACCCTAAGACAAAATACAACCTAATCCTAATACTAAAAACTACCCAGGTTCTTATTAGGGGGGAAGGTTTTGTACTAAGGGGAAATGATTATAATGTGTAAATGTGTATACACATGTCTACAGTACATACCCGTCTTTTTATACCCGTTTTGTTGGACATTATATCCACATTCATTGCTATAATATAATACACACATATATATATACATACAGTTTAATGTAATTTATAGTTATAATTATGCCAATGAATGCCATTTTTTGGAGGTGTCTGGCTTTGTTCCCATGATGAAACCGCTGTGCAATACAGTGCCGGGTTCAGTCGGTTTACGAAACTCATCGCTTTGGGGCCCCACAGTGCATGGTAGATTTGTGGTGCCTTAGCTGAAATCAGCTATACCAAAAATAACTAACCGCATTCACCGCCAGGAAGGAGTTAGGTCCTGTTCTTTTCTACTCACTTTGATTCTTCCGGCTCACAGCATCAATATTCACCATAAACCTAGGCTGGTGAAAGGGCCAAATTGAAGTTTGGGACCCAATTTGGGGGTGAGTGAATGTTGTTGATCACTTCAAAAGCGTCAGTGTCTCTGTGGATTTCATCTTAAGTTCCTTGGTGACAGGAATCTTTGTTGAACCCTGTTTTCTTGTTGGATGGCTCCATTTGTACCGCCTCCCGTCATTTTTTGTCAGCCGATTCCACGGCCCCAGATCTCCGGTGCCTCTTCCAGGCATTCGCTTGATTCAGATCCTCGTCCTTTGGATGGTGGGCTGGTGGAACCAAACATGGCTGGAAAATCCCGAAAATCGATGAATTTCCTATTGAAAGCTTCGTGTTTTTATGGGATTTCCAGTTGCCATGTTTGATGACCGGAGGGTAAGTATGGGTAAGTGATACTGTAGGAACCGAAACATCGACTGGAGATGATAGGATCATTTTTGCCAATCTTCATTCAATGCAGGGAACGCGCAGAGTTTTTTTCGACTTTTACTTCTTTCTGGACATGTTGGATTTGAGGACCAAACAATACCAAACATATGGCGGAGAAAACTCACAGAGTGCGCGAACGCGCCATTCAGAGGCTCCCGGCAGACGACCGGAGATTTTGGTCATTAGAACCATCCAATTTAGTAGCACAATTAGTTAGTTTTAGTTACTGTTTTAGTTAGCCATATCCGTGGGTTGGCTACCCCTATCATAAATCGATCACAGAGGACGTCGCTGTAAGAGACCCCTTGAACTGGATTGGATCATCCCAAAGAACTCTAGGGATCTAGTTGTGGTGCATTGCCGCTATGGCTATGGGCTGCTTGGGTCACAAAAAAAGGTCATGTTGGAACTTCGGAAAAAGATATGGGCTGCTTCCGGAACTGTCAGTACTCACCAAGGCTGAAAAATCATTGGGTTGAGGCATGAAGGCAACCTTTACGGGCTCGAATGCAGCATTGGCATATCACTATCAAATCACAAACAATATCCTGTTGGCAAAACTGTTGCAAGGCCGGTCTTATACCTGTATATATAAATTATAAACGGCTACCTGGAATGAAGAGGTCTCAACATGTCTTAACCATTTAACCGTGCTGGGATTGAAGTAGCTATTCGGAGAGAAGGTGGGGATAGAACCCATGGACTGAACCCAAACATCCTTGCGGCTAGCGGCTAAATGATGCCCTCAGTACCATTGTTCTTTGTCAAATGTCTGACCAGTTAGGTTGAATTGAATGGCTTTAAATCCTTCATAAATCTCTGGCTTTGTTGAGTACGACTCAGTTCACGGAATTGTTCTTCTTAAACCTATATCAGTGCAACTCTTGAAACCGAGAGAGCAAGAGAGCCATCTTGGCACCAAACCAGCAGCATGTTCCGCTCCTGCTTTACTTCTTGCATCGCTTTGGCCAGGGGCACGGGTGTCGGAGTTGGAGGTACCTTGGCACGTTGGCAAAGTTGATCATCACTGGGTGACCGATACCATGAGAGATGCCTGGTTGAAGCAACCAGGAATGCAAAATGAACATTTTCTGCTTGAACATGGGGATTCACACGTATACCAGACTGAGAAATTTAGCTCCAATATGCTCCAATGAGGGCCACACCACCAGTTGTAGATGGGGTGACTACCTCCAACTGCTGTTCGAGTTGTTTTTTATGCCACTTCTTCAGGACGCAGTTGGCACATGTTTTTCCTGACTGATCTAACTGGGAGCAAGGTCGCTCCTCCATGGCCATGGCTATCACTTCTTCAAACCAGAAACTCAATGATTGTTTGGCAAATGAGAATGATGGAGAATCACCATGGTTGTTGCAATCACATGACACTAGTCATCATCACTAGTTGAATCTAAACGATGTGTGGAACATGATACATAGTTGCAATGAAGGGTTCGAGGTATTTGCAAGGTCTTTATATGCTACAGTAAGATTGAAGTAGCTATGGGTCAAACATTGGGTGCCCCGAAAATCGAATGGTTTCCCTCTGGAGAAGTTAGAGGTAAGCGTTCTAACGAGTTGAACATGCCATGTTTGATGCAAAGAAGCTGATAGGTAGTACATGGTAGTACTAATGAATGATGGGCCGAGCTATAGATCATCATAAATCATCATAAACCTGGATCAACATGATCAATGCTTCTGGGATCTGACAATGTTAAGTTACAACCATACCCACGACATTTCTCTGGGGCCTCGGGCGTTTCCGGCCCGCTTCTTGCGACGGTACAAAAGCTTCAAACCGGCGGTTGCATGAACCTCCAGGCACGGTGGCTTGGCAAAAAAACAGCCAACATATATGTGTATATATATACATATGTATATATATATATATATATGTATGTAAGTATGTACATATGTAAGTATGTAAGTATGTATGTAAGTATGTAGGTATGTAAGTATGTAAGTATGTAAGTATGTAAGTATGTAGGTAGGTAGGTAGGTAGGTATGTATGTATGTCTGTATGTATGTATGTATGTATGTAAGTATGCATGTATGCATGTATGCATGTATGCATGTATGTAGGTATGTAGGTATGTATGTATGTGTGTAGGTATGTAGGTATGTAGGTATGTAGGTACGTAGGTACATAGGTACGTAGGTACGTAGGTACGTAGGTACGTAGGTATGTAGGTACGCAGGTACGTAGGTACGTAGGTACCTAGCTATGTAGCTACGTAGGTATGTAGCTACGTAGGTATGTAGGTATGTAGGTCTGTCTGTCTGTCTGTATGTATGTATGTATGTATGCATGCATGCATGCATGTATGTATGCATGTATGTGTATATAGATATATACATAAGCAAATATATACATATATATAATATACCTATGGAAATCATGGAAAAGCTGCCATAGGTTTTACATGGTTTTACTGAGATAGTACAAGTAACTAGTCCTTTGCAAAACGTTGCGATATCTTCTTGGGAGGACTACAAATGGGAATGTAACCAACAAAGATGAAGAGCTTGACCTGAACCAGGAAAAAAAAACTTTTACAATTCCAATATTTCAGTCAGCAAATGTTTGGAATCTGCTTACATCTCCACTTTTTGTTCTTGAAAGCCACTATTGGGCCAGGATGATCCCCCGAACTTCAACAGATTCAATATCCCCAGATATCCCCAGAGATGTTTTTCTCCGTACCAATCAGTTGATGCATCTTTTTTGATTGGGAAATGGTCAACCGACGTCTTAAGACTGGCTGCACTGGCTACGGAGCCAGGCAACAACAATTGATGTCTTGCAATCCCATCCCCCCGATGTCGTTTGGGAAGGGATTACCATGTAAGATTCGCTCCTGATCAGCAGCGATTTGAATGTGGATATGACCAGACCCATGGGATTGGCCATGGCCAAGTTGCATGGAATTCATATGAATTCATGGGCTATGGTCATCCCACCATCATGAGAGATCCCTAAAGTTTAAGAATCACCGGATGAGTCCCCTTGGAAGATGAACCTTGTAACTTGACCATCCCCCTATAGGATACGGTCAAAATCTGATCCAGTGAAGCTGTATCCAACCCTTGTTTACCAAGGCCGTTGATCAAGTGTTCTTGTCCAGTTCCTTGCTGGAAGCTGTTGATGCGGAGAACTGTCTAGTTTTTGCAGGAGATTTAGATCACTTCTAGGAAAAATCGACAACTGGATCATCTCAATCCTTGCACCCCATCGAGACTCGAAACGGGACAGATTTCCCAGGTCCCGGCTCCACCGCCTGTAAATGGCTTGAGCAAGCCAATAGCTTTTGCAGTTCCGACTCAAGAACCTTCGTGTCGATCGCCTGACAAATGCGGGACACGTGGCAAACAGAAAATAAGAAGTTGCAAAGCCCAAAGTCAGAGCAACATGGTTGAATCAACCTCATCAACAGAGATGGAACCACCACAAAACTCACTTAAAAGCAAATGGAAAATGGTTTAGGAATGCTTAGGATTGACATTTCGGGGAAACCTCACCAAGCGGAAAGTCTCCCAGGTGACCGCAGGTGACAGGGAGAACCTGTGGGTGGTCCACTTTTTGTTGCACACAATGATCTTGTTGTTGCGGGAAACAAACTTACAAATACAAGATAGCTATAACTACCAAAAATCTCGGGTTTATGGTAGATAGATCATGATAGATCTACGGGGTTACCAAAACCAACAAACATAGGGTCAGAACCGTGGAGGTCCAAGGTAATCATCCCGAGGTGTCGACAAATTTGAGCGGCCACTGACGAACGACAAACCGCGTCGCGCCTTTGGACTTGTTCCTTTTTCAAGGCAGGGCTTTGAGCGAGCACACATTTTTTCGAACTTTCCTAAGGCGCGAGCGCCTGGTGACATCTGGTGACAAAAAAGGTAACCCATCTCATAAATACACTGGTGAATTTCTATTTTGGGCCCAATTTTGGATCAAAATAATCCCCAAAGATCACTACCCGGTTGGTGGTATACCTACCCCTCTGAAAAATTTTAAAGTCAGTTGGGATTATGACATTCTCAATATATGGAAAGTCATAAAATTCATGTTCCAAACCACCAACTAGCTAATAGTGTAAAGTCCCCTTTGAGAACCAACCACATCAACCACCAAGGATTTGTAATGCAATGGCTCCATTTCCTTGATGGAAATCGGAATCTGTCTTGACAAAAATAAGCAGAGATCGTACATGAAACAATTGTCTCTGGCTGGTGGTTTCAAAACCTCTGAAAAAAAATATTTCAATGGAAGGATTATCCCATATATTATGGAAAATAAAAAATGTTCCAAACCACCAACCAGGTCTTGTGCATGAGAGTTTCACTTGATCGCTGCTGATTTACCACCCCATCCCAAACCTATTGTCCCAAGGTCGAGGTTCCAATTGATCAGCTCACCAAATGTGCTCACTCTTAAACTTTTGCGTCACTCTACAATCAGCAGGGAGCCAACTTCTAGTGCAAAATCATATTTTTCTGCGGTCAAATTTTCAAAAAAAAACAAGGATGTGTTTTAAAACAAGCAGTGTGATGATCAATGAGAAAATCGGCATGGAGGAAAGGCCGTGTCCATCGGGGAGAAAGTGTGCATGGAATCACAAGCTCCTCACTTGAGCCAAGTGATGTGGTCGAGGCATGCGAACATGGCACTTCAGGGGTGCCTGAGGGAAAACAAATCTGGTGATTCCTGGAAGCTCTTTGGCTTTGATCAAGCAAATACCAAGGACTATATAAGGACCTCATTTCTTTCACAACACATGGCATTCATTCATATTATTGATGTTCCTTGGGTTCCTTATATATATTTCTGATTTTTCTAGGTACCTTAACAGAATGTACCAAGGAATATTATTTCACAGAGCATCATGATTTTATTGATTTTCTGTGTGACATCCTTTCAGGTGGTTTGCATATTCCTTCATACCCCTTCCCTGCATGCTCCCTTTGAGGAAGCACTCGCGGCTTGCGGATATCCATTCTGAGTTCAAACAGTTTGAACTTTGGCAGGAATGCTTAAACCTATCATTATGGCATTATACAATATATTATATATTTAGGCCAAACTTGAACACCCTATAGAAAATACGAAAGAAGGTATCCCTGAGTAGGCTATGAAACATTCCACCGATAGCCAGAAATTACGACATCATTCAGTATCATACTAAGATTTACTCATATCACAGTGAGACCTACAGACCTAACGCCATTTTTCACACATCATCTGGTGAAACATGGCGTCAAAACATCGGAAATTTGATGGTTGATAGTCATCCCATTGGTAATTATGATCATCCTTTAAGGATTGTACGGCACATTTTACTTCGTTGCCAATGGACATATGGATAGACAATGGGGGATATACTGGGGTTATATATAATATATGGAATCAGTGGGTTTATATATAATTGGAATATAATTGGAATCCAGGAATCTCTCGGTTTGTCCAGAACTTGGGGCTTCCAGTGCAAGCGTTGAACTCTTACAGTCGAGTCTTTGACAGCATGTTTGCGTAGATGTTTTGCTAAGTTGTGAAGCCGCATGAAATGAGTGACATCGTCAATTTTGATTGGCATCGTGGCATCCCCAGGGCCCCGCTGGGCTAATTAAACATGGCTTGCGTGCTGGAAAATTATCCATTTACCCTCTGGTAAACTGCCACATAACTATGGAAAATCACAATTTTTAACGGGAAAATCCACTATACATGGCCATTTTCCATAGCTATGTTAGTTTACCAGAGGGTAGTTCGATGTTTTCCCATCGCAGGAATATACAGCAAGAAGTTCCAATTAGGGTGATTTCACAGCAACCTTTGATGAGTACCCCCATGCCATCCACGGCTTAATCAGCGATTTCCGTATTCAACGGCCATTTTGTAGATATACTTCATTCTGAGATCCAAAAAGGTATAGTTATAGCTATATCTCCCATTACATCCCCA
>Ga0126342_10002366_pt1 | contig 29263 bp, 20 predicted proteins | sample Cyp1metagenome_FD_92528 | JGI IMG/M metagenome (GOLD analysis project Ga0126342, IMG submission 92528) | Coral microbial communities from Lord Howe Island, Old Settlement Bay, Australia - Cyphastrea 1 metagenome | ecosystem: Host-associated > Invertebrates > Cnidaria > Coral ...
AACACTGGGCGTGGATGGTCGTGGTTGAGGTCCGGCAGAGAACACTGTGGATCGCGGGTCGCAGTTGAGCAAGGACGACGAGGACGACGAGGACGACGAGGAGGACGAGGAGGAGGAGGACGACGAGGAGGACGAGCAGGAGGAGGAGAGGAGGAGGAGGAGGAGAAGGAGGAGGAGGCAACTGACATAAAATCTAACAACCCTCACCTGGCAGGTGGGGAAAAATCATCCAAAGTCCCTTCCAAATCCAATTTATAGTGGATTCACCCATTAAAAATGATGATTTTCCATAGTTTTTTGTATGTTTACCAGAGGGTAACACCAGCAGTCCCTGTTTCCCACCTGGCACCAGGACTGGGCTTGGCCAATGGCGCGAATGGCCTGGTCCTGCGCGCAGACCGTAGCAAGGAACCGGTGGAATTTGTGTCGCCTGGTGGCGAATTCACTGAGTGAATTAAAAAAAGGCCATTAGAATTGCAAAGTGGATACTGTAGGTTTAATTAAGCCACTATATATATATATAGAGAGAGATATGAATAAATAAATAAATAAATAAATATATAAATAAATATAAATATATATATATATATCGTAGGGCGTAGTCTAACAAAGACTTCCGTACTCCAGACAGAAAAAAAGAAAAATACATAAATAAAGAACTATATATATATATGATATATGTATTTAAGTCAATGGGATAGAACCCCCCCAAATAAACCTATATTCAGTGATTTTCATGGGTTTGAATGGGGATATCCACCTGCAAATCCAAGTAATTATGATAGATATGGATTGGGGCAGCAATGGGACTCCCGAAAACAAGATGCAACAATTGGTTTAACCAGTGCAGATGAGGATACATGGAATATAGTGGGAATAGGATTGGGGAAAAAAAGGATCCTTGGGAAACGACATGCAAATGGGATGTTTCCTGGGGTGGATATGACCAATAATGATGGGGATATAAGTGGGAGTTAATGAACATGGCTGGCTACTAAAATCATCTAAAATCTAAAGCTGGGCATTTTACTTGGGAAATCATCAAACTTTTACTTGGGGTTTAACCAATGACTATGTTTGGAAGATGATGCAACCCTTACGAGTGAAAACCTACCAACAACAGGTAGACAGCTTAAACACGCATTTCGTTGTATCTTTTCACTTTGTTTGATCACTCCATATGGTAACAAGTCAAGCTGGTTGATTTGTTTTGCAACCCTGACACCATTTTGTAGAAAATGGTCGGTCATTGTACGTCAAAAGGAGGAAAAAATCCTCCTGCTGGTGGCGACCATTGGCTACCGCCCCATGCGACCGTCTCCCAGGTTAGGGGAAGAGCTTTGTGCCTCTGAGGGTGATTTTGTCCCTCCCTGCGTGGGGCAGTGCTTGAAGCTTTATCCAGGCGAGGTCCTTTCAACCGCGGCAGTTGGCAGTTGGGAGATGATCAGAGCTATTTGAAAGGTATATGAGCCCTCGAAAACACTTGATTTGGAAGATGATTTCCCACTAGAAAATACTAGTTTTTTTTTTGCACAAGCACACTGATCCTTTCCGGTGCGGCTCGCCTATATATATATAATTATATATATAGTATTATAGTTAAATAGTTGTACTTCTGGCTTTAGAGATACTTAGAGATGTGTTTCTATTGCTTTTTGGTGGGCCAAAATTGTGGGCTCCGCAAGCTCCGTGGATCTGCCAGGCCCTGTGACTGAGGGCACTCATTTTGAGATGATTCTGCGCGACGCCTGGACGACTCGGACTGGGGAAATGAGAAAAATCCCGAAATTTGGATCATCAAACGGATCCATGGTGCTGGTATATATGCATATATACACATACATATATATATATATGCTAACATTTGGGGTATATTGATGGGATCCATGTTACCAGATATAGCAGCACCATGGATCCTATGGGAATGAATGATCAATATACTGGTGGTTTGGAACATTTTTTATTTTCCCCAATAGTTGGGATGATGATCCAATCTGACTAATATTTTCAGGGGTTGTGAAACCACCAATTAGTATAGTTAGCTCCTGTAAATTTTACCATGTCCGAGGCTAGCCCGTTTTTTGTAGACCTTTGAGCTCCGACAAGACTTCAGAGTTTGAGATCCATTTGGAAGGGTAATTTTGAAGATCCACGCCCATCAAACAGCATCAATACCCATCAAATCACCATAAATGCCCCAAGTGTCACCGCAAGGGCTGTGCTTTGCCCATTTCGTTCCGGGAGATGTTTTTGTTGATCGCCGGAAAGTTCGCGCGGGAGATGCCTTTTGCCCAGGATGGTGTGCCCATCCGCGAAATGGAGAAGGACATCCACAGTGCCTTCAGTGACTGGGTCGATGGGTTGACCACATACCTGCTCCATGTATGGTATATTTACCAACATTTGCCCTAAAAATCACCCAAATGTAGGTAAATATTCCAGCACCATGGAGCATATGGGATATTGAACGACACATTTTTGGACGGAGAGCAAACCACAATTTACAATAGCATGAGTCAGCATGAGTCGATTGAAGGAGTTTCAAGGATATAGACTTTGGGAAGTGATTATTTTGAACATTGTTGTGCAGTTATACATGTCCCCATCGCAATCCAGAATGTCTAATCGAAGATGTTGAATCCAGCATTCTGATAGAGTTTTCATTTCAGGCGTTATTCTTGGTGGATCTCTGCTAAGTTTTAGGAAAGCCTTTCATCTCTCTTGACTTTGGCCCGTGCAAAAATTGCCTATATATATAGACTGATGATGTAGATGATTCCCTGTTTGTCAGTTCACTTAAGTGCTTCATTCAATTTATATGTCTTTCAATGCTTGCACCATGTGCGCTAAAGCAGCTGCGCCAGGCTGACATCAGCATCATCTCCATCACTGGAATCACAGGAATCAATGTAGCTTTCAGGAAACCATTGTTTTGCATTTGGCATTATATCGTCATAATTGTATGGCTTTGAACTTCATGCGTGAAATTTTGTGTTTACCCCTATGCCTAAAAAATGGATCCCTACTTGGAGGTGCATTCCAGATAGGAAGTAGTTTTTATAAGTTTTTCATCCAGCTATCTCTTTCAAAATCCACTTAGTACCCTTTGAATCCCTCTGGGGATTTGACAGTTTGCGAATTGGACTATCACCATGTTTAATAGGTAAACCACGGTAAATCATCAAACTAAATGGTCGATCGATATCTATACCATAGCAACCGATTAGATGACAAGAGATCAGAGTCTCAAGCTATTCCTCATTAGCTAATATCCCTACGATTCCCTATGTTTGTTGGTTCATTCATGTTCAATCACTATTAAAGCCAAGTATTAAATCTCCATAACTGGTTGGTGGTTTGGAACATTTGTATACATTTGTTATTTTTCCATATATTGGGAATGTCATCATCCCAACTGACTTTCGCATATTTTTCAGAGGGGTAGGTCAACCACCAACCAAATAAAGTCCCAGTAAAGAAATCAGAACCAAATCAGACTCCAGCCATCACCGCGCGAGGTGATGGCCGCTATGCTGGCTTGCCGGACACCAGCGGCCCCGTGTGCATCCGGATCGAGGTCGAGAAGGCCAAACTCTCGGTGGAACCACCGAGGATTTTTTTTGTTGGGATTCAACCAGCCGACACGAATTCAACCTTGGGAAATCTGTGGAGAATGGATTGAATATATTACCCAATTATAGTGAGTTTTCCCATTAAAAATGGTGATTTTCTATAGTTATGGGACAGTTTACCAGAGGGTACTGGAAAATAGGTTTTACACTTATCAAACTCGGGTTTTAGATGCTTGAATCATTGACGTCATTAAGGTGGAAATTGATGGGGAGATAAAGTGGGTAAAATTGGCCAAAGATAAAACATGTGGGGAAGCTAAGGTGGTTTAACAATAGCTATCACATGCTATCACGGCACACCCGGTACACAGATGGGTCATTGCAGACAATGCCCTTTCACCTCCAATGTCAACCCGACTTCTAGATTTTGGGAATGCGACAAGGACCCCCAGGCAGTGTAGGCAAATGTACTGATTTGCAAGACATTATTTTTCAGTGCCACCGTAGCCTATGAAAGGGCAGCTCACTGTTTGGTAAGGTCTGTGCGATATATTCATATTCATGACTTCATTGATCCGTTCAAGTTAGCTGTTGATCTCGTATTCGGCCGGGCGTGCCACAAGGGATAAAGAATGGTATAAGAGGTTTCTGACTCGTGCCCTTGTTGATGTATGCCGATTCTTTCCGTCTTTATCTTAGGGGTTGTCCCGGCGAAAAATGTGGCAAGTGTTTGCCCATATACTGTATATCTATATATAGTTCCTTTTTGTTTCGGCTTGTTTCGGCTGGAAGGATCCGACCAGCAGAGCATTGCCTATATCCCAGGCTGCCTGGGATCCCAGGTCACTCCAGCTTGTGAAGGACCAGCAGACCGTCAATGGAAGGGCTTGGCTCCTCGGCAGAGTGGTGGCACAGCTATGTTTGGTGTCAATGTTTGAAGGTCGATATTCTCGCTGTTTGATACGACGTTACGACATGCAAAAACACGTGGATTGACCGTAAAAAATCTTCCCATTGAATCTCCCAAAACATCATAAAACCGCTATTGTCGCCTCACCAAGGAGACCCTGGTAGCCGAACGTCGCCGTGCTGAAGCCCTGGAAGCTCTGGAGGAGGGACGTCACAGGGAAGCGGCGCTGCGACGCTGGCGGCGGATTCTCAGGTGAGGTTGTGGCAGGGGGGATTCTATTGGGAATGGTGGGATTTTGATGATTTATTATATGGAGATTATACTGGATGATTTATAGAGATTGTATATGCTGAAAGTGGTTGGTGGAATCAACTGATCAATGCTAAGATAATGATGAAAAATACCTTGCCGAAATCACCAATTCATAAATGATAGAGAGAGATTGCACTCTGGAAAATTAATAGTAAGACCCTGATTTTTTTTTTCGTGGAAACTAATCAAACCCTTATCTGGCAGGGTTTATGTTAATTTACTGGAGGGTACATATCATGTAATATAGGACAAGATAAACGTTTACATCGTGGAAAAACCATCAGGAAACCTGTTCGGAAAATTATCTACAAATGGTAGGTTTTCCACATCTATGTTTTTTCCTTGATGGAGGGTGACTGGCAGTTCGTGAGGGTTTGCCCTCAAACATGGCAATTGGAAATCTCCTATAAAAGGACGTTTCTAGCTGGAAACATTACCTCTAGAAATGGTTGATTCTCCATTGACATGTTTGATTGCCAGAGGGCATTTATAATCTTAGGGGTTTAGTTGGAATATTGATTAAGGCGAATATGCAATGGGCTATACAACCATATCTATCTATCCACATATAGTATATATTTATATACTGTATATTTCCAGTTTGGGTGTATCTGAACCTGGTGTGAAACCAGTGGATGGACAAGATTATCCTATTTACACAACAGGGGATTTGATGGGATATAGCCATGAAGCATACCCTCTGGTAAACTAACATAACTATGGAAAACACAATTTTTGATGGGAAAACTCACTATAAATGGCCATTTCAATAGCTATGTTAAATTACCAGGGGGTAGGATTTAACCATGGTCCGTGCCTCAGCTGTACACGCGAACTCTGACTCAGCTGTACGAGCGTAAACGATCTCGCGTGCGCATGCGGGACGTGCTCGCGGCACACGGATAATGGACCTCAGCCATACACGCGAAATGGAACTCAGCCATGCACGCGGGAAGACATGTGTGGTGACCGCATGTTGGATGACGACACATAGGCAACGTCGCACGGTAGAGGAATTTCTCTTGCACTTGGAGACACTCGATGCTACACTCGAAGCCCTTCTTACATGAAGTGCTGCAACATGTAAAGCCCTAAAGGTGTTGTGGCGCTTCTGACATTAATTACAACAATATATGAACCCTAAAGATGCCGTGGCTCTTCTTACATTAAGTGCAAAATCAAAGATAAAATCCCAAAGGTGTCGTGGTCGTGGCATGTGCACCGACGAGTTCGATCTGCGTGGCTGAGGCATTTACCTTTAACCATGGAAATGTTTGCGGATAACCAAAGGTTTTTGTTGGGGATGCCATCGGAAATATCATGGGATATCTGAGATTATTTGACCAACTATTGCCAGGTTGGATTTGTCCGAAAGTTTAGTGGAATCCCCATTCTATCCACTGGTATCCGCTTGTTAATCCAACCTGGCAAACCATGTTCCCCGTAAAATGTAAAATCGCAGAACATAGGGACCACAAAATGAATAGATCCAATTGTCAACCAAGGCTTCTATGGGTAGGTACTTCCTTCTAGGGCAAGATTGGGGAATGGATTTAGTTCCGTTATATATATATATATGTCCAATTGTATCCCCACCGAGATTAAGAAAATACACCTAGACCCTCCAAGTACCCGTAATAATGGTGTTTTAACAATTAACTCGTTATTTGAGTACGTTGGCACTTTTGCCTAGGTCCGCAAATCAACTAGGTGTTTACTCATCCCTGATTGCAGCTCCAATAGCCCGCAGGTGGTTTGATGAGATTTTTGCAAGCCGCCGATGGAAAACCCAGGGTGCTAAGACCGGCATCCTGGCAGCCTTGCTTTTTTTGGGAAACGACATGCCAATTTGTCAGCTAAATCATCGAACCAACATTCACCAACCAAAAATGTCAGCTAAATCATCGAACATGGCTGGGAAGCACCAGCGTCTCCGCTCATCCCACATCAACCCAGGTGACAGCATGTACGACCTCCAATGGGACGACGACTCTGCTCCGGCGCAATTGGCGGCGCCGTTCCAGTTCACAGCGGAGGCGGCGGAGGCCGAGTGGCTGGAACAGCGGACGGCGACGGTGGAGAAAATGCCGCAAGGGATGGAAGTGGAGGCTCTTGGGGCGGAAAAGGGGTAATTAATTATGGTTGGTCTATGGTGGGTTAAATTATAATCACAGATGAGGACGAGGATGAAGATGAAGATGAGAATGGTTGTGATGATGATGATGATGATGATGGTGATGATGATGATGATGGTTGTGATGATGGTGGTGCTGGTGATGGTGGTGCTGGTGATGATGAAAATGATGATGATGATGATGATGCTGGTGATGATGATGGTGATGGTGATGATGATGATTGTGATGATGATGACGATGATGATGATGATGGTGATGATGATGATGATGATGGTGATGATGATGATGATGATGGCGATGAGGATGACATTGATGATGATGATGATGATGATGATGTTGATGATGGTGATGGTGCTGGTGATGATGATGATGATGGTGTTGATGATGATGATGATGATGGTGGTGATTGTGATGATGATGATGATGATGGAATGATGATGGTGATGAGGATGACGTTGATGATGATAATGATGATGATGGTGATGATGATGATGATGGTGCTGGTGCTGAAGATGATGATGATGTTGATGATGGTGATGGTGATCGTGCTGATGATGATGATGATGATGATGGTGGTGAGGGAGATGATGATGATGATGATGATGGTGCTGATGGTGCTGCTGCTGATGATGATGATGGTGGGGATGATGATGATGATGATGGTGATGATGATGATGATGATAGTGGTGATGGTGATGATGGTGATGATAATGATGGTGATGATGATGGTGATGGTGATGATGATGATGATGCTGCTGATGATGGCAATGATGGCAATGTTGGTGATGATGATGATGGTGATGATGATGATGGTGATGGTGCTGGTGATGATGATGATGGTGATGATGATGATGATGATGTCATGTTTTTATATTCTTATCATTTTATATTCAGTATATTGGGGATTGGGGGGGTCGCCTTTTGGGGTCTTATCCCACCATATCTCATCGTATCGCCATGACGTGGTTGGTTTTATACCCCAAATGTTGTGGGTGAAATCTCCGTTTATAGCATATTGGGTTTGCTAAGAACTTTCTGAACTTAGAAAACCACCAGGTATCCCGGCGGTTCTTGGTTGCAGAATGTTACATGTCCTAATATCCCCATTATGTTTCCGATTATCCCTGCATGTGACATTTGATGGTTAAGTTTCCCATGGTCAAGTTGAAATTGGAAATTAATATGGAATACATAATGAAATATAATTATATAATAAGAAATCAAAAAAACACACCATACCATTGAGTCTGGCTAAGTTAAGTTGCCACAAGTATCACATAAAAACAAATATCTATCCATCTATATATATATAGGCACTTAAAACTGCCAGATATAAACTATATCTAAAAATCAATATATTTTATGGATTTTTTAGTCCTCGTGTAAATTCTTTTGGGTTTCCGTATGCGTCACCGGGGGGATCCTCGTCCCCGGCAGGACGCCCTGCTGCAGCAGCTGTCGCCCGACGAGCTGCGCGAGTTCGCCGCGGCGCACGCGGCCTGCGCCGAGCTGCTGGGCTCGGGCGCCTCGGGCGCCTCGCAGCATGGCAGGCGGGGCTGCGGAAGTTGATGGAAGTTGGCAACAAAAAAGGTGTCTGAAAATGGGGTAATGTGGGTAAAACATGGTAAAACAATGTCATAACTCATAACCGTCATAACCCCCAAATCGCCATAGGTTGTAGAAACCATTCCCTTAAATGGGTGGTTTATTATTGGTATGCCCAAAATTTTGATGGTTTGATTGATGATGTTTATCATGGTTTTGCTCCCACAATATAGCATTGCAAGTTTCGGGGTGTATTTTTTTGCGGGGGAAGAACCCATGATCATGTATGTGGTATTTGTTTTTTTTTTGTGGGTTGATGATGGTTGATGTTAAGACGTGTGCATGTACTGTAGTTGTTTTATCACTTCAGAACCCAATGGATGCCGAACGCCACTGCAATTTAAAACGGTTCAACTTGGTGGAAAAGTGAATGAACGTGCTTATTTTTGACACATTCGCGGTCGTTTTTTTTTGCCGTGTTTGAAACATGTTGCCGTCACTGTCATGAACCCTGTGGCCTTTCGCAAATCCTGAGTACAGCTTCAGATCCCCAGCGTCAGGTGTGCGGTTCAAGCCTGCAAGCTTACGACTGTGCCCGTGGAACCTTGTCTGCAGACATGTTGATTACCCATATCCGAAATCCTTACTGTTTACCCACGATTTTGCAACCCCTCCAGTTTGTTCATAGAGGTGGGTACCAAGTTTAATTGTATCTTATCACTCGTGTGGCGGTACACCCCCATGTAATAGTATGTAATAGTCCGGCTTTATTAATTCAAGGTCCACATGGTGGTTCCATTTACCCAAGTCTGGGAGGTGAACGTGGGATCTTGGAATGACCCCAATGATGGTTTGAATTTGGTGGATGATTTACCAGCCATCTTACTATCTTGTACCTGTTCGGGTTTTGGTCCAATACTGCTGGAAATTTCTGCATAATATGAATAGTTTATCCTGTTCAACTCCGTGAGTAATCTATGAGTCGTAGCTGGGGATTTCGCCTCAGACTCTGGTAATCAAACATGGCGTGCTGGAAAATCCACTCTTTATCGATAATTGTCCCATTAAACCCCGATGTATACATGCCGATTGAAATGTTTGATTACTTAAGGCTAAATCCATTCATATCCCATGATTATCTCATGGTTACCCCTATTAAACCACATGTTCAAACCCATGTTAAACTACCAATATGTCGCATCCCGCAGTGGTTGATGCTTAAACGATCTTGAACTATCATTTTTTAATGGAATGATCATGAAATCACAATTTTTGCCGGTGATTTTGTTTTTTTTTAACCAGTTTTTGCTGGTGAAACCGCAGTTTTCATGCAATTCTTCGTAGGTTTTGGGTGGTGAAACGACCATTTTTCACCATTTTGGATGCTACTTCCAGCCGCGTCACTGCAGCACAGGCTGTAGAGGTCCGCGGCCGCTCGGCGTTGGCTTGGCGTTTGGCGGAAGAGGGCAAGTCTGAAGAGGCCCTGGCCATTTTGAAGGCGGGGTGATGCCGGTGAGGACGGGAAAATGATGGAGAAAAAGCAGAGAGACACTAGAATTTAATAGAATTTATAGATGTGTAATGAGTTTGAATGATGTTTGAATGATGTTTAGCCTGTTTTTGTTGGGATTAATCGGATAGGTACACTACTTCTTGGGGGATAAAAACCAGAAACTTGGATTGGCAAGTCTGAACCTGAACATTTGGTAAGGCGGATGGATTATGGGCGAGCCATTCGCATCTCAGTTGTTTGGGGGATTGCTGTAGGTAGGTTTTTCTATTCCACCCAAGGTGAAACATGTTTAGCAGTGGGTTAAGTAAATCATCATAAATCATCTATAAATGGCTTATTTGCCATGGCTATGTTAAATAACCAAAGGGTAATTATTATATAGCCATGATGTTTGCCAACTGACTTTCATATTTTTCAGAGGGGTTGAAACATGTTGAAACCACCAACCAGAAAATCGGTTTCCCAATTTCAAACATTTTTCTGTTTGGGTTCCCAGAGAGACACTAGAATTCCCAATTTATTTTCAAAAAAATGATCATCCCGTCATAAATTGGGAATTCTAGTGATGAGATGACCATTTTTCTAGATAATTTGGTTTACACACCATTATAATCCCCATTAACTATTGTTATATCTACCATAAACCATTGTTAAGCCACTTATAAACCAACTGAACGCTATCTTGGGGGCCCCATCCTGTAGATGACCATTTTTTTCAAAACAAAAATAGCGGTTGCGCTACTTGTCTTGTCGACTGATGAGATGCCCATCTCAGGAGGCGCAAGCGTTGGATCCGCAAAACACGGCTTTGAGGGACCAGGCGGCGAAGTTGAACCAACAGGACCAGCATTAATGGACCTATAAATGGGCAGGGCAAAATGGTCCATTTATAGATGATTTAAAGCTACTATTACTTATTATATAATGTCAACCCTGGATTAAAAAACCAAACGGCTGTTTAATTGGGAGGGTACCATTTATGTATCATATTGTGACTATTTGGAGGGTACCCCCTAATTAATAAACCATGGTTTATTAATCCGGGGTTGACATGAACTGCTTCATTTATGGTAGATATTCCTATGTTTTTTCCAATGTTCCTCATATATGATCATCATACTGTTGTGAAACATTGAGAAGACGTCGTAGACGCTCTGAAAATAGATATTGGATGATATTGGCATATGCTGCAGAACGTGTTTTATGTTTCCGGCTCATTTTGTTGCAGGAGATTGCCATACATTACCAAATACTGGCCATGGTTGCGATGATTGGTCTGAAGTTTTGAATCTGCTTGTTGGTGTGGTGGATAGGTGTTTAGGTGTGGATTGGTAGCCTAAGGAAGCATGGTTCGCTGGAACAGAAAGCAGTTCACGGTTCACTCAGAACAAAACCTACTTGTATTTCATATAAGATTCTGTATCCACGGGTTATATATTTGTGACATGGGATGACATGGGTTTCCTCCTTGGGAACTACCCCAAACTCACCAGTTAGCACCTGATCCGCTCCCATCCAGGACTCTCAAAGCAAGTCGGTCACGACGCTGGAGGTGCCCTTCTGAACAACAGCGACGCCAAGAAAAATCATGAGCTGGAAGATGGGATGTTCTACAGCATATTTATCCTCTGGTAATTTAACATAACTATAGAAAATCACCATTGTCAATAGGTAAACCATCTATAAATGGGCCATAATCCATGGCTATGTTAGTTTACCAGAGGGTAGTTATGCTATTTTGGAGTTCCATGTTCCATTTGAGGGTACCCAAATCCGGTTACCGGCAAATGGCATGGCATGGATTGATCAAAACCGGGAGCCCGTTAAATAATGAACCATATCCTTTACTCATCGTGCCAATGGAAACTTCCCCGTTCACAGATGAGTTTCGCATTTACTCCTGTAAACTGACATAGATGTGGCCAGGGAAACCATGGTTTTTCGAAGTCTTTCCATGGTTTTTCCAGATCTATGTCAGTTTGCAAGAGGGCAAATGCCCATTTCGGCCACGGGGAATTCCCAGCGGCCCCAAATGAAGGCCTTGAAGTCCCTGAAGCACGATCTGAACGACAGCCTGGAGGTGCTAACATAGCTGGGAAACCCACGAAGAACATGGAGGTTTGAATGGGAATTTTAAGGGTTTTCCCCAGGTATGGCCATTAAAAAATGAAAATGCTGATACTCTATTGTATGGTTTTTGGTCATGTTTTTCTTTCCGGTCATACCATATCTTTGGTTCCGTTTGTTTGGCGTACAAAGAGCTAAAACCTCAGGATGAAATCATGAGAGATTCCGCCTCGTCGACATTTTCTGGTCTGTGTGCTTTATAGCGTCTGGAAAAGTCATGCAGCCTGACAACACGATCACATGACTGGTTGGTGGTTTCAAACATGTTTGATTTCCCATAATATATGGGATAATCCTTCCCATTGACTAATATTTTTCAAGATGGTTCAAACCACCAACCAGATGATGTCAATATTGCTGGTCCAGTTGTGCCTTCTGGTTGGGAGCATGATTGTGGATGTGGGTTCACTTCGCAGAAAAGCACCGCATTTGAACCCCCGGTGAGAACACAATCCAGAGATTCCTATTTCTATTCACTTCACACTTGGTCCAAAAGTTATCCAGTTTTCCAACTTCCAGACACGGGATCTACTTGGACTATGGAGACTACAAAATGGCCTCTCCTGAATTCAATTTCAACTCATGGGCCTGCCGTCATGGCAGATTTGTTGTACCTGGTAACAAATTGCCAAAGAGACCCCTCCCCTGAATACACAAACTGCATGAGTATACTATCCAAACTATATCATGCAACAACACTATCGATAACTAGTACATATACCGACTACACAGTTTAAATTCCATCTTTTTTATGGACAATTTTCGGCCCGTGCCATTTTTGTCAATCGCCAATTACACAGTTTAAAATCCATCTTGATATCACGATTTTCCGTGCGGGAAGTTCCCTATCCAGAATATATAGTACTGTGCCCTATTGATTTAGTACTGTTATATCAATTTAGGGTTACTGCACCATCAGAGTACATATACCAATTACACAATTTAAAAATTCATCTTTATATCAAACCAGTACTTTCAACCATGGTGACTTATATCAATTACGATTTTATTGGGGGTATCATTAAAAAAATAAACAAGCTAAACAACATATCAACTTAGGGTTTATCATTTACCCTCTGGTTATTTAACATAGCTATTGAAAATGGCCATAGAAATAGTGGATTTTCCCATTAAAACCAGTGATTTTCCATAGCTATGTAAACGTTTACCAGAGGGTAAAAAACAGTGAAACAAACACGAAAAAACTCTCCACATTTCGTGGGAGTTCCCGGCCCACGACGTCACGAGGCCAAAGACCTTCTGGGTCTGAAAGCCTTGCTGGAAGAACTGGACGCCCTGCCACTGACCTGGGAGCCTTGGTCGCCTTCCACGAGATGTGCAAGATAGACATGGTACATATATCATATATATCTGACATATATGTGTATATATATACTGTACATAATATATATATATATATTATATATATATAACCATAAGTGTATATTTGCATATCTTTGTATTAATCTAGTGTGTAGTAATATGTGTGTATATATATATATATTTATTTATTGCATTAAAATACATAGATTTATGTTGGCATGTTGTCTATCTTTGTAAATTGCTTGTTTGTATAGAGAGATAGAGGGATTCATGGATGGATAAATGGACCGACAGACAGACAGATAGATAAATATGTACAGCATATACGTTTATATTTACAAACAGAGAGAGGTATAAAGTAATGGATGGATAGACAGATGGATAGAGAGCTATAGATGTAGAAAAAGCCCGTGCGACGATGAATTTTCATCAACATTGATAGGTTGAATCCACAATTACAGCTCCCTATGCCCTATGACATTTATAATATTTTATCATCAATATGTGTTTCATACACATTCATGTAATACACTTAGGATTAGGAGGGGCCATGGACTTAGAGAACTAGTTACGAGACGTGGGTTACCCAACTATTTTCACTCCATGGCGCATCCCAAAAAAGCCAAGGAAGCTGCAGCCGAGACGAAGATCGGCAAGGAGGCGGTGCTGGGTGTTTTTATAACGACCTCACTGATCTCCCGAACCCTGGAATCATGGTGAATGTATAGGGAAATCATCCCCAAATGGCCCAACAATTCAGGTTGGTGAATTATTGTAATTTACCCAGCATCATCCGCCCAAACAAATCCCGGGTGTCCTATCTTCAGACACACCCAAAAAATATAATAAATACATGTGCTCACCCCCAATGATATCCCATGATATACTGTATGTTACCCTCTGGTAAGCTGTCCCATAACTATGGAAAATCACAATTTGTATTGGGTAAATCATCTATTTCTATGGCCATTTTCAATAGCAAACTGTTAGTTTACCAGAGGGTAGCTGGTTGCTTCTTGCAAGTGCAGGTGGGCCTTTGCGCCAAGCTGTCAGACGCTGCAGTGGCGGAGCTCGCTCAGAGCATTATCGCTAGGCTGCACAAACTCGCCAAGCAGGAACGACCCCTGTGGGTCACCTGGTACCTGCTTAGATTTGCTAGATTTGGTGGTTTTGTTGGGCCATTTTCCCATGGGTTATGCTTACCCTCTGGTAATTTAACATAACTATGGAAAATCACAATTTTTAATGGGAAAATCCACTATAAATGGTCATTTTCAATAGCTATGTAACAAATTACCAGAGGGTAGATTTGCTGGGTTGGTGATGATTTTCCTGCTTAATCATCATGAATCCACCATGGATGAGGAATCCACGGGTTTTTTCGGAAGGCCAATTTCGCAGATATCCAAGGTTTGAGGCTGCTTGCGCAGAATGCAAGTTGTCAGCGAACCAAAAACCCCCATGGAATCTGGAATTTCCCATTGATCAATGGGAATTTCAGGATCCTTATATAGGCCTTATATATGGTAGGTACCTCCATTTTAGGATCCTGAAATTCCCATTGAATTGACTTTTGGATTCCTAACCTAAAAAATGTCAGCCTTTTTCAGCGAAATTGCCCCTTTTTCTCCCAGGTGAGATGAGGAAAGTGACAGACCATCCGAAAGCGTTGGCGGAAAAAATCCACGTGGAGATGAGTCGGTGAAGATATCCCGCAGCTGGTAATGTGGTTGCCACCCTGGCTGCCACAAACCTACCATGTCTGGGGATGGCTATTACCAACAAATGGTGATGACTTGGGGTGGGTTTATGAAAATGCATTACCCTCTGGTAATTTAACATAGCTATTGAAAATGACCATGTATAGTGGATTTTCCCATTGAAAATTGTGATTTTCCATAGCTATGTTAAATTACCAGAGGGTAACCACATTGTAGTTGATAAGGGTCCCTTTGGCAATTTAACATGTCCATGGCAAAGTACCATGTTCATCCATGTTCCTGAACATTTATATAACGGTTGAACAGGACCATTTAAGATGGCTATTTTAAGCCACCAGAGTCTCAGAGGTTGCAGTCCGATAGATTTACCCACATTTGTTTACACATACAATTGCTAGTTCAGTATGTTCGGGGCACAAGCAAACATATGTGCATATTATGACCTCGTTCATATCATATTTTTCAGGTGGATTATAGTGCTAGACAAGCAATTCCACCAGTGGAAAATATGGTTACCCTCTAGTTATCAAACATAGCTATGGAAAATCACAATTTTTAATATGTAAACTATCGAACTAAATAGACCATAATCCATAGCTATGTAACAAATTACCAGAGAGTATCCTTTCTTCTATGGCTTGTGGCATGTTCTCCTGGCCGCGCGGGGCATCTTACTCTATGCTTATCTTCATTGTTTTTTCCTTGCTGAGTTAAAACCCAATAGGCAGTTATTCTTGGGCATAGTTACCCCATTAATTACCCCTATACTTCCTGGTTGGTGGTTTCAAACATGAATTTTATTTTCCATCATATATTGGATGTCATCCTTCCCACTGACTTTCATATTTTTCAATATGGTTAAAACCACCAACCAGGTTCGTTCGGAATTTTTCGATGACTCCCAGATGGTTGCTGGCAGTTGGGAGGGTTTCCCAGTTCGATCGTTCGATCCACCCACTTTGGGCCTCTTGGGATTGGCCACCAGCCATTGGAATACCAGGAATTACCTATTGTTCTTAACAGTAAAATATGGAAATCACCATTCTCAATAGGTAGACCACATGTTATACATAAATGTGCCAAATTGATAGCTTCTTAGTTTACTGGAGTGCTCCTCTCGCCTGTTTTTGTTGTGGCTCTCAGCTGAATTTCACCTTCGGAGCCGCACCAATGAGCTGCTTGGACGACGAAGACCATGATCAAAAAAGTGATTCAACATGATCAGCCTGTTAACCATCTCCAAAATTGATATGTTAACCAACCAAAATTTAGAGTTGTTAATGAAGTCAAGACACAACAGAAAAGGAATTTCGATGATTGAACTAACTCAGAAGAACAAGCACATGAGCATAAAGCTGACAAACCGACAACAATGATGATATTGTTCACCTTAGAACTGCTGGCACTGTCACGTTGTTCTTACAGAAATATACTTCATGCAATTTCGATTGACCAACTTTGATGGGTCGAAGCCGCTCAAACCAGTGGTGCCAGTTGTTTGTCAAATGGTCGACCCCTCCATTTTGATGGGCCGCAATCGCATCCCTAAATCCTGCTTAGAATTAAAACCACCAGAACTTATAAACTTTTTTTTTTTTTTTTTATGGCGCTTGGCATTTTAACCGTTATATACTCCCTTTTTAAATATCCACTACACTGTCATTTGTTTATCAAAAGAACATGTTGATGTTGTTGATGACGCGCGGTGCCGTGGTGCCTACCAAGGCATTGCAGATGTCGAGAAGCCTCTGCTGCACCATGAAGAGGAGAAATCCTCGCGCTTGTTGGTGCAGCACCTTGGAACACAAAACCAGTGGATGTTTTGTCGAAAAATGAAGATTCCCAGTAGGCCTGAAGAGAGGAGAGTGTGGTTATATTATGACCGGAGAATTGGATTTTAAACCTATATTAAACCATTTTAAGACTATTCATGTGGTTGGTGGTTTGAACATGTTTTTATTTTTCCATAGGTTGGGAACAATAATCCCAACTGACGAGCTCCATCATTTTTCAGAGGGGTAGGGTTGAAAAAAACCGCCAACCAGCGAGCTGATCATATGTGACATCAACCATCAACCATTTCTTGAGATACCCTCTGGTAAATTAACATAACTATGGAAAATCACCGTTTTCAATGGGAAAACCCACTATAAATGGTCATTTTCAATAGCTATGTTAGTTTACCAGAGGGTATCAACCATCAACCATCATAAACCAAAGAGCCTGGCACCATTTGGCGCCCGGCCCAGGATCGCTTTCGCCATCATTGGCTTAGCCACGTCCGTGCTGTGGAACCAGCTCATGCTATGCGTGGTGGTGCTCACCCAGCAGCTGGGAGCAAAGGGATGGATGTGGATGGATGGAAGGAGAAATATGTAGAGACATATCTAGAGACATACCCTCTGGTAAACTGTCCCATAACTATGGAAAATCACCATTTTGTAATGGGTAAATCAACTATTTCTATGGCAATTTTCAATAGCTATGTTAGTTTACCAGAGGGTACATAGTTACATATAGATAGATAGATAGATAGATAGATAGATTGATAGATTGATAGATAGATTGATAGATTGATTTTGGATGTGATGTTTCTTCGTGCAGTGCTACGCTTCTTGCTTACTGAAGGTGTTGGTTGTGACCACAGATGTTATGATGTTTTGCCGGGAGCTGGCTGGAGTGTACCCCTTGGGACCTTCTGTTGACACCTGAGACATAAAAACCAATACCACTGTTCAATGGTGATGCAATAGGGGCTGGTTCACATTACTATTATTGATTGCAATAAACGAGATACTTGTCAACCAAACAGCTTCCTCTGACAGGTTGGGTAACCCCATAAATATCTTCATATATCGCTGGTTGTAGTATTCTCCCCAATACCCACCACTTTTTTGTTACTGTATATATCTGTATATTTCCTTAATTTTTATCCATTATTCATTGCTTAAATCATGTTCCATCATGTTCCATCTCTATTTTTAATGGTAGAATCAATATTTGTCAGTATCAAATCATCGTTTTTCATGGTAAAATGCCGTTGTTCATGGTAAAATCATCGTTTTTCCATGGCCAAATCCCTGTTTTCCCGGGTGAATCCTCTTCGAATGGCGCCTGGCGGCATCTGCGGAGGCTCTTCGGCAAGTCCGCACTGGCTGAAGCCGCCACGGCGCAGAACGCGTGCTGCGCGGCGGCGATGATGGTCTTGACCTTCGGACAGAGGCGGAGAGGACGAGAGAAGATGAAGATAGAGGACATGATGTATGTAATATATTCTGGTTGGTGGTTTGGAACATTTTTTATTTTCCATATAGTATATGGAATAATCATCCCATATCATCCCAACTGACTAATATGTTTTCAAGATGGTTAAAACCACCAACCAGTATTGTTCGTATGATAATTGTGTTTGGGATATGACTATTATCTTAATATATCTTCAATAGTATTGATGAACATAGTATTCTATTCATGATTAAGGATATGATTAGTATAATTGTACTGTACTAAGAAATCTTAATATTGTTCATATATGTGTAGAATACCTTCAACATGATTTCAATATGTATCGGTTATAATATTGCTCATATATCTTAATATTATCGTATATTATATACAAAGTGGTTTTTTTCTATGATGATGATATTACATGTACCTACGAAATCGTCAGTCTAGAGTCTAGATTTGGTGGCCCAAATGTTTTTGTTGGTATTAGATATGCTTATTCTACAGTACACACATATATATATATACATACATATATATATACACATATATATACATATATATAAATATACATTGTGATTTTGGTTACAGTACTAATACACAATACTGTATATGTACAACTGTAAATGCACAGATGATCATATACATGTTATATGTGTATATATGTGTGTATACATTTGTATACATAGAGACTCTAGAGACTTTATACTTAAATCCCATGCACAGCATGGCAGCATGGCTTTGATGCGCCAGGCTATTGCCTGCGGCACAAATGACTGGCAAAGGTCGGTTGCTTCTCTGTGCAGCGAGCTTATTTGCCATGCTCCCTGGCCGGTAGACGAGGGACATGTTGACCTTTTTTTCTGTGTTTGAAGGGGTTGTAGGATATGTTTTGATGTTGATATTAAATAATAAACAACAGGGATACAACAAGAATGGCAATGTAATAGGCAACAACAGGGGGATACAACTCACAAAAAGCTTGGATATAACCAAGTACTGTAAAACATGGATTTATCCAGCTCAAAGACGTTCAACTCTCCATGCCCATTGGTTGTGGTCCCCGGCAGATTGTCAAATCCAGCCATGAAAAACCTTGCGGTCAATTGGGTTGTGACCAATACAGACGACCAAAGCCTAGATAGAATTTGCTATTGACTTTTCTCATCTACTGTGGAAATCCCCTTGGCTTGTGGATGTTTGTGGTTTGTTGCCTTGCTTTAGGCTTGTGCAATCAGATTACAATCACGTCCTTCAAAACAGTCACGATAGACCTAATGAGCCAACCCTCTCTGAGAACTCAGGTTTCTCATAGATTATGATACCCTCTGGAAATTTGTTACATAGCTATTGAAAATGGCCATAGAAATAGTTGATTTACCCATTAAAAATGGTGATTTTCCATCGTTATGTGACAGTTTACCAGAGGCTAATCCCCAATCGATTGAGTAGCAAAACTCTACAACCTCCTAAAAACATCAACATATCATCAACCAAGAGCGGTGTCTTGCAGCCACTCAGGTTTTCTTTTGGCTTCGTTCTGGCCTCCATGGTTTACCACGTCGATGGCGCCCATGAAGTTTTTTTGCTCGTCGTGGCCCTCAATGGGCTTTGTACAGGCCGATGGCCTGTGAGTGATTGGACACCTGGAAATTACGAGGGGAAATCTTACCCACAGCATCCTGGTTTTTTAGGGAACAAATCTAGGGCCCCCCTATATGTATGTGTGTGAGTGTGTATGTGCTGTCACAGGCAGAACTACACATCAATGATATCACATAATCCAACGAATTCTTGATCCTTCTGTGTTTGGTGGGCAAGTATGGGCCAGCTAAGGTCAGGGATCCTATGCCCTTTCAATAGAAAACTGCCCACGGAAAACTGAAATGATACGGCAAAGACCAGGTCGTGGAAAGGGCCTGCGGGAATGGTGTTATTGGTGAAGACATTGAAACACAAACTGCTTGGTGGTTTGGAACATTAATTTTATGACTTTCCATATAATGGGAATGTCATAATCCCAACTGACTTTCATATGTTTCAGAGTGGTTCAAACCACCAACCAGCAAATTTATCAGACATGTGGAATGGTGACTTTAAAACTAAAACTGGCAAGTCTTTCATTGCTGAGTATTCCCTGGCTGGCAGTTGCAGTTGCACATTGCTTAATCGCAACTCCGCAACTCTCCAGTGGCAGAATGAACCATTTAAGATAGATAGATAGACAGATAGATAAATCGATTTCTTGATAGAGAGATAGAGAGATAGATTGATATGCAGACATAGATATACATATACAGATACAATCATATACATATTCGTATCAATATTCCTGTCATTTTCCATTAGGACGTCAGGCTATGCGTGACTCCGACTGCAGCATGAGGTTCCCTCCCAGCGGTGGGTATAGCATTCCACCCAGCAAGGTTGGTGCATTCTAAGACTTAGTCGGTGTGGCCCCTCATAATGGCACAGGTCTTAGACGCTTAGACAGGCGTTTCTGTTGCTTCTCTTAGTTTACTGAAGTTTACTTACCAAGTGTTGAATCACAGCTTCGGCCCCTTCGGCACCAGGAATGTCTCAAAATTTGGCAGCTTCAATTTCAACGATCTACCCAGGAGCGGATGGGCCATGGGCCGGGAGAGGTTTTGGCTTCATAAAGGTGCCAAAACCTTGGGGATAATTGGAAGTCCATGGGGATGAATCCCATCCCCCTAAAAAAACACAAAAACACCCCCAACCCTTTGGAACATCCAGAAACCATGGTTTTTTTGTAGAGGTTTTACACAAGTCTTACACATATAACTGAGACCAGCCCCAGGGCGGGGCAGTTGAATCCTAATGGATGGTAAATCAGCATGAAATCACTAGATGATTCTGAAAAATCATCAATAAAGATCCAGAAAGAGTTTTTTTTGGTTTATTGGATCTTCATGGTTTTTTGGTGACTGTAAATTAGCCATATTCACTCACTAGACTATATTCTATTAATAAATCATCAATAAACCATTAAGATCCATGAAGATCCATTGAGTCCATACGACATCACCGCTGAAAACCCCCAGTCTTCGGTCACGTTTAAAGCTCCGCCAGGCGCCTCTGGAGCTTTGCTTTTCGGTGAGTTTCGGGTCCAAGTTTTGCCGAGGGAACGCTGGCGGTTTCGGAACCAAACAATAGGGGTGGGGGATGCGCACAACCGCGCACCCCACCGAATCCCAACGAAAGAAAGGTGCTGTATGAAGTGGCAACATGAAAACATGAATAATCAGATGTTAATTGATCTGTTGAGTTTACTCTTATTTTCGCTAGATTAAGATGGATCATGGGTTGCAAAGTAGCAAGATGAACATCTCATCCGGGAACAATGATGGCCTCAAATTTCATCATCAAAACAGTGATTCTTTCCACAGAGAACATCATTTTTTCAAGTAACCATCATTAATTAAACCAATACCCTCTGGTTATGACTAACATAGCCATGGAAAATGATGGCCCATAGAAATAGATGATTTTCCCAGCAAACGAAACCTCCATTTAGCCATGGGATTTTCCATGGCTATGTAACAAATAACCAGATGGTAAACCAAGATGTTTCACCCCAGACGGTATCCCAGAATCGATGTCATGCATCCCCCATCATAAAATTGTCGCCATGATGAGCCATTGGACATGGTGATCTTCCCAATTGCTGATCAGCAGATCAGCAATTTGCATTGTCACTATCATCAGTGTTCTCTCTAGGATTTACTATATAGGTATTATGATGTATCATGATTGTTGTGGGCTTGGTATTCTCAACTATAGTACTATATAATCCCTGAAGGTTTGATCAGGTCTCATCCATTTCTGAGGACTATGATTGCCATCATTGTCTAGCAATCCCATAACAATCATTGCCACGATTCAGAATCATCATAGTAAGACATGCTAACATACCAATATAATGATGAATAACATTTAATAAGGGTTATAATATATATATATACATACACATATTTTTTGGACTATAGTAGTGAAGATGGTTAATATGTTTACATTAAACAACACGTATTTGGACTATAGTAGCAATAATGATGTTCATACTTCAGTTACAACATGCAGGATGCCCCCCCAAGATAGCGTTCAGTTGCCTCTTTAAGTGGCTGAATTCTATGGTTTATGGTAGATATAAATAAATATAGTAGAATATAACTACAGTTCATGGATGTTAATGGGGTTTATCAATCAACAAACATCACCTGATTGGTGGTTTCAAACATTTTTGATTTTCCATGTCATATGTGGGATGTCATCCTTCCCATTGACGAGCTCATATTTTTCAGAGGGGAGGTCAACCACCAACCAGAAAATGATGGAGAATAATGGTACTTAACCAGAAACAATAGGGATTATAGTAGGGACAATGAGGATTAACCATTTATGATATATCCTAATCATATTATTTTCCCAATGATTATCCCAATTATTAAATATATATATATATGTATTACATGTATCCTAATAGGCTGGGAATCTACTAAAACCACCAACCAGTGAAAAACACCATCCTCCCAGGTCCATGTCGCCCTTGGTAGCTGTGGTCATCTCGTGCATCACGGAGCTGTCCCTGCAACGCAACCAGCGCTTTGCCCAGGCCGTGTCGGACTCGGGAGCTCGGGGCGATCAACTTTGGCGAAAAACCTGGGGAAAAACGTCAACTAGTGAGATCAATGACTGGTTAATGATGGTTAATGACTGGTTAATCGTGGCTAATAGTGATTAATTATCTGGTTGGTGGTGACTGGAACCATGGAATTTTGAATGACTTCCCATTTCATATATGGGATGTCATCCTTCCCATTGACGATCTCCATCATTTTTCAAGATGGGCACATTGCACCACCAACCAGGATTGGGACTGGACCGGCAAAAAACCTGGTGAGTCGTTGCCAAGAAATGATGGGATTTCATCAGGTGTCGAAAACGTTGTAGCCGCTACAGGTTCAGCTCAAAGCCCACTTTTCGTCAGGCGATTATTGCCATCTCTGCCTAGTATTGCGCTCCCCTTTGACTCATGTTTTCCAGCCGGGTTGAAACCACAGTCAAACAATATCGTTTTGAGTTTGCACTAATTGTTGCCTCCTGCTGTTGTTGATATGTTGCTAGGAACACGGTTATCAGTTCTGAGTAACAACTGCATGTATCATATGTATCGCTAGTTCATATAATTATTGATGATATGTCCTGCATCTATATTCATATAGTTTGTACATTTGATGATCTTTAGTTGCCCTCCCTTGTGCACTGGCAATTTGGATCATTTTTTTCGATCATTTCCGAACAGGAAATTTTCAGGGATTTCCATGGCTTTTGTAGGTTTTTTTGGATGACCATCAACCATGTGATCACATCAGGTTGGGGAAAAAAGACAACCACGTTAAACAAACCATGCAATTCCCATTTAACATTGTGCGTTTGAATGCCAAAAAAGTCAACATATCCCCATAGATTGTAAGTTCCGATAAAACTAACACCGTGGTTTACCCTTCTGGTTTCACCAACATAGATTCGTAGAAACGACAAAAAATGCAGATCATTTATGATCATTTTCCAAACGGGAAACCATTGGGGGAAACCCCACATCCTTTAAGCCATGGGATATTTTTTCCAGACATTAAAATGTTGTCGTTCAGTGACTTGTTTGAAAATATGCCAGCCATTGCCAGCCATAGTAGAATGGAAGGTCATAAGAAGAACACAGAAGACCAGAAGATGTTATCATGGTTCATCAACTTAGGTGATTTCTGAAATAAGATATGTCCCACGTTGAACATCAGTCAACCACCTACCCTCTGGTCAACTAACAGTTTGCTATTGAAAATTGCCATAGAAATAGTTGATTTGCCCATGAACAATTGTGATTGTCCATAGTAAAATGGTGATTTTCCGTAGTAACATGTTGATTTTCTATAGTGAAAATGTGATTTCCATTGTTTTTTGTATGTTTTACCAGAGGATAAAACAGATCACAGAAACTCTCCAGGCAGCGGCCTGGACCTTAGTGCAGGCGCAGGCGTTTGTGGCTCGGCGATGCCTGCGGGGAAGCAGCTTGGAAGCTACGCTTTTCCCAATTTTTATTGAGAAACATGATGGAGAATAATGGTACTTAACCAGAAACAACAGGGATTATAATAGTAGGGATAATGAGGATTAACTATTTATATACTGTATCACTATATATATATATACTCGTATATAGTAAAATGGTGAGTCAGTTGGAGCTATGAATTGAGTAATGTGTTCGAGTTTGCTGTGCAAACCATGGATTAATGATTAATTCGTTCGATGATTTACCTATCGTGAATGCTGATTTTCCGGTTATGTATGTACATATTTGCCACTACTACTGTAGATATGCATTTGTTTGCGTATGTGCTATATATAAATATACATATGTATATATAAATATACATATATATATATATGTTCCAGGTTCGGGGACCCCCCCTCCCCCCCCCATGGTCATGGTTCCCCCCTGTGGATGTGGGAGTTGGGTGGGTCCTGTAGGTAGTCTCCCCCCCACGGTCATGGTTCCCCCCCTCCCCCCTATGGATGTGGTCCTGTAGGTAGTATAGGTAGTATAGTTAGTTTAGTGTAGGTAGTGTAGGTCCTGTAGGTAGTATAGGTAGTATGGAAATATGAGGTTTTGCATCCAAAATGCTGTACATACCATGGAAATATGACGTTCTCCATCCAAACTGGTGCAAATACCATGGAAATATGAGGTTTTGCATCCAAAATGCTGTAAATACCATGGAAGTGAAAGATTCTAGGTCAGGGAGTAGGGGACCATACCATTGGGGGGGGCTACGGGACCGGGGACCGGGATCATATATATGCGAGTTGCAGATGAAAAAAACACATATGGTTTCAAAATGTTTCAAAGTGCATGTGCATTAGGAGATGGAAAAACACGAAAAGATCGGTTATTTTTGGTTTCCATCTACTTGGGCACTTGTGGAGATGATCGGCACCCTGCCCTGGCCGGGGCTTACACCCCTTAGCTACCTCCGAATTTCATATTAAAGTCTCATATTAGTGACTCCAGACACCCAGAATGAGAGTGTGAAGTTGGAAAATTCATTGGAACATATTGGAACCCCATTATATATCCTATATTGGATGCTAAACTCTATGGTGTCCTCTAACGTTTCCCACCAATCAAAATCCAACACCTTTGGGCCCCCGCTGGAGGTGCTGGTGGCGCTGCTGGCGTGTTTGTACCTTTGGCTACACGGCGATGCTGCGGCAAAGCCCGCGCAGACCGTAGCGGAATGTATCCTTGAAGGCGTCTGGGAAACTGGGTAAGGTGCTAACCTCAAGATAAATATGACCTGAAATGGCTTGGTGTTATGAATTTACCATGCAAGAAATTGACAAAATGTGGGTTTAGTTTTTTTTTCCGGTTTATTGCGTTGGTGATATTTTGGGTTGAGACGTGTTGATCCCGGCTAAATGCAGAGCATTCTAGAGCTAAAGAGAACATTTAATGATGACGGGTAGTTTCGTTCAAAAGCAGATGCTGCTAGCGAGCAGTTTTCTCATGGTTTTCTCTATATGATCCATTTGGAATGAACAAACATCAGGAACTACCAGGGTTCTTTGCAAGGTTCTTTGATGTGTTTTGCTGTCATGACTGGATTGTCTTCCCTTCCAAACCCCTCTACTGAGATAATGTCAAATGACAACACACATATATATATATATGTATATATATATATTCAATTGAGCAGACGCCATTCCACGTGCTTTTGCTGAATGGCATCCTGAAAAGAATGGTAAGATTGTTTTTCCATTCAAAGCTGGAGTGTTCTTGTGTGATATCATTGTGTCATTTTACATCATGATATCATCAGAATCGCATGTCGGTGCAAATGCTTTTGTTGATAGAGGATAGGGTTACATTCGTCCTCATGATCCTCATGTTTTCTTGCTTACAATTCTCCGCTGCGGCAAAGCGGACAAGGCGGCCCTGCCAGAGAATATGTCCTGCACAGGGTTGCTCAGTGGCTGGGCATCGGATCAGATATTCATCGGTGGGGGAGCTGGCCTGGTGACATAACGGTGACATATAATGTGATCGCAATTGGAAATTGACGCAATGTATAGCTGATCCTCATTGATCATCTGGTTGGTGGCTTGGAACATGTTTTTATTTTTCCATATATTTGGAAGAATCATAATCCCAATTGACGAGCTCCATCATTTTTCAGAGGGGTAGCTCAACCATCAACCAGCTAGCTGATCCTCATCATCCTTTTGCCTATGAAGGTCCGGATTTCATCCAACTCTTCACTGGTGGTGGGGGGTAGCCGCCCATTTGAACATTTACTGATGGAGCTTGGCCAGTCGTTGGCAGCTGAGCGATATGTGTTTTTTTCAGATTTGTTAAGGCCATGGGTTCCTGTTTAATCTGGTTATGACTAACGGTGACTAACGGTTTGCCATGGAAATATCCACCCATTTTAATAGCTAGGTAAACCATCTATTTCGATTAGGGCCATCTATACCATGGCTATGTTAAATAACCAGATGGTAAATTCAAAACTTTCATGATAAAACACACACACACATATAATATATATATATATATAGATTTAAAAAAAAATATATATAAAAATCAAATGTGTTCTTCCCAGCCGCACTGAAGCAGGTTGCTTTGCAACGCAGTGGTTGCCTTCTGCTGTTGCTGCGCCTGGGTCTTTTTACTGCGCCTTGGTGGCGTCGAAAAAAATCGGGTTTGCTATGGAATATTTGCTATGGAATATGTCCCATTCATAGATGATTACCCTCTGGTAAACTAACATAGCTATTGAAAATGGCCATTCATAGTGGATTTATCCATTGAACATGGTGATTTTCTATAGCTATGTTAAATTGCCAGAGGGTAATTATTGGGAAATAGATGTTTACCAACAATAGTTGTTTATCACTTTATCACGATTGATTTATCATAGATGATTACCACTATTGTTGATTTATCATAGACGTTTTTTCCGTGATAAACAACTATAGTATATATCTTATTGTTGATTTATCATAGATGATTTCCCGTGACAAACAACTATTGTTGGTAAACTGTAAAATTGCATTTGCCAGAGGGTAATTCATCAGATGATTTAGAGAGATTCTTGTAAATTAAGAGTTCGACCCTGAAAATCATCCATTGTAAGTGGAAACTTATCTGGAAAACCCCTATCTGGCAGGGTCTATGTTAATTTACTAGACGGTATGTTGGATGGTTAGTGGGATCAATGCTAGTAGGATAATGAGGGGAAATACCTTCCGGAAATCATTCCCGTGTCAAGCGGGGAAATCCGCGGAAGATCATGGGGAAAAAAGTGGATGATTTTCAATCAAACCACATTTGACTACCGGACCCATATGCTCCATGTATGGTTTATTTACTTACATTTGGGTGATTTTTAGGGTAAATGTTGGTAAATATTCCATACATGGAGCATATGGGGGAGGGTAGATATGAACATGTTTAAGAATGTGGGAAAGAAACATAAATAAGAACTATGAATAAGCATGTCGACATGGAACATACACAAAATGAACTTAATAGACATAGTCTGAAATCATTCCCAGATTATTGGGTTTACAACATTGAGTAAACTGAGCATAGAACCAACCCTTTGGGGCTTGCATAAACCCCAAGTTGGGGATAGTTTATCGTTGGTCGCTTGGCCAAGAATTCCCGAAAAGCCAGGGAGACCGGCCTATTAGATCCACCACATTTCTGGTGAAGAAATGGGAAGAAACACCAAAAAGGTCTATGTAAGGGATATGTATTGGAATGGCATATAGCTCAAATGGATTGTCCCGATTTGATTGAATTCTTGAATTGAATTGATTTTTCTTTTCCGTCTATACATGCAGGTCCTGGCTTCATTCTTAGGAGATGGCCTCGAACATTTGCCACGTTCCACCTTCATTGGCTGAGTCGAGTGATTTCAGTGATGCAAAAATTGAGGCACAGTTCTTCAACCTCGTTGTTGGTTGTTTCTCGTTAAGTTTTCGTTAAGTTCTCAGTGGTAGGTTGGCCCCATTTTTTCACAACAGCCAACTGCTTGGCGTCGCCAGCGCCTCGGCTCCAGGTGTACATCGCCCTTCATCGCAGAAGGCCTTTGTGGAAGTAAGGCGCTGTGCATCTTGGACTGGCTTTTGCGCGTTGCACCGCGTTGCACCACGTTGCACATGGGTACCCCGGTACCCCTAGGTACTGTCTGAATGTAGCGGCATCGCCCTTCCAAAAATCCAGACATGCTGAGTTTCATGGGATTTTGTGCTGAAACAGGCTTTCGCTAATTGAGTATCAGTGCAACCCTGCAACCGATCACAACGGTCATGAAAATGCGAGAAGACTCTTGAACAGTTTTCCTTCGACGCGATCCAACATAAATAATTACCCGGAAAGCCGTATTTGCCTATTGTTTCAGGCTACTTTGGCCTGGTAGCCCATTTTTGTGGCACTTTGCAATTCTCACACCAAAAAAAGGCACTTCATCTTTTGCTTCAAACATGACCGTAAAAGTGCCGTAATTATCCGTAAAGTGCCATAAATACCCGTAGAAATCCTACTCCTAAAATGGTACACTTTCCTCCAGTGACCAAAATTTCCGGCACTTTGGAAAGTGCCCAAAACAATGGGCACTGGGCTTTCCAGGTACAGATATATACACAGGATGGGCCCCCCCAGTTATAAGTTGGTTATCCCCCTTATAATATTCCTTATTAAATGGCGCCACCCGGGTGGCGCCATTCATTTCTTATTGAGTCCCGCCCCCCGGGTTAAAATCAAACATGAAATTGCTTATAAAATGGTGTCTTTTGCA
>Ga0126342_10002367_pt1 | contig 29254 bp, 23 predicted proteins | sample Cyp1metagenome_FD_92528 | JGI IMG/M metagenome (GOLD analysis project Ga0126342, IMG submission 92528) | Coral microbial communities from Lord Howe Island, Old Settlement Bay, Australia - Cyphastrea 1 metagenome | ecosystem: Host-associated > Invertebrates > Cnidaria > Coral ...
CAGCAAACAGAAAAAAGGCTATTCATATAAATAACCTACAGAAAAATAGGTTATTTTAGCAATCTGACTATTAGGTAAAACAAGTGTTTTACCTAATAGTCAAAAACAAATTTTAACTAATAGACAGGAAACAAGATATAACCTAATAGGTAGAAATTAGCCTAACCAGAGCTTTTGTGTATATAGTTCGATGATAAAGCATAAACATGATGATTTACCCATTGAGAATGCTGATTTTCCATAGCAAACTGTGAAATTATCTGCCCGTTTCGGAGCTTTGCCTGCTCCTTCAACAACCATCGCAAATGGCAGAGTGAGAAGGAGTGTCCATGCGGCTCCCCAAGCCTCAGCTTCGGGTCTGCGGATGGTCATCCCAACTTTTTTTCTTACCGGTGGTTGGTAGGGCCTGGTAGGGCCTGGTAGGGAATGGAGGAATGATCCCTAATAACTAGAAACTATAGTAGCTATCATCCAATTCCTCCATTCCCTACTTAGCAGCACCAAGTTTCTGGGGGTTCCGAAGTCAAAAGTTGTGATCTAAAAGGGATTTGAGCAACAAAAAGTGATTTCACAAATGAAAAATCGGAATTTCATCAGCAAAAATGCGGGTTTCTTCACAGGGGGCCACAAGTTATTGTCCAAGTCAAAGTTTTCAGGAAGAACCATTGTGAAGTGGTACCAGTGCTACCCCAATACTTGGACCTCCGAAGGATGGTCTACACGTCTTCTTTGGCATTGATACGCACCTAGATGTAACTGAACTGACCTTGGGCTCTGGAGCAATCACTTTAGCAAACCCAGAATGAGGAAAAGTACAGTATGTGAAAAACATGAAGCACAGTCGATCTCATTGTCATGGAACCAAAGGAATATGTAAGTGTCATTAGAATTCAGCTGTGGCTTAGCACACGTTCGGAATGCAAACAGACTGGACATCCGACACTGTCAACACAGGACCTCCATCAAATGCGCATTGTGCCAATCAAACATTGAATCACATCGAAAATATGGACCCCCCTGGTCCACTGGTGAATTTCTCGGCATTGCTGATTTCACCTCGTCCAAATGATATGACACTGTCAGGGAGAATCACTTTCGTGACTTTCATCATGAACAAGAAGCAAAAACAGATCCAACTAACCACCAGTTAAATCCAGTTACCCTCTGGTAAACTAACATAGCGAACTGGAAAATCACCATGTTTAATGGGAAAACTCACTATTTCAATGGCCATTTTCAATAGCAAACTGTTAGTCATTACCATGCCGGGTAAGTCATTGTTGACGCCATGGCCGTTCGGTTTTCCCATTTTGCTGGCGGCTGGAACAGTCCACCTGGATGGTCTGCTGTTGTTCGATCAAGACACAGCTAAGCGGGCCGGGCCCAGCTCGTCAAGGACCAGAAGCCGCTGCTGCCAGATGGATTTCATGCTACCTTTGGGGCCGGGTGTCCAACATACCCTCTGGTAATGACTAACATAGCTATTGAAAATGGTGATCTATAGTGGATTTTCCCATTGAAAATGGTGATTTTCCATAGTTTTTTATATGTTTACCAGAGGGTATGTGCCATGGTCGTTGCTCATCCAGAATGGCCAAAGATCATGGGTGGAATTCCCCCAATTTGGATTGATGACCATCCAGCACTGGGTACATCCAATCAATCCAATCCAACTAACTTGACCATAGCACATTTGTAAAAAAAACAATGGTGGACTTTGGGGAGTTCTAAGTTCTAAGTTCGAGTTTTGGATGTTTTTGGTGTTGCACTTTCCATCCCCTAGTTTTAAACAGTTCATGATAAAACACAACCTTTCATAGTCCAAATCGTTTTTTTTGTCCGAACGATGGGCCGTGGCATCCCAGCTGAAAATCACCGCCCTAGCGTCATTTGAAAAAAACACGGTCGTCTCAATGGGCAAAAGGGGGCTGAACCACGAAAAGGATCATCAATCCCACTATATATATATATCCCAGTCATAGATGTTATGGCTTATATGAGGCCTATAATATAAATATGTATATATATATATACAGCTTGAGTATTGTATAAGAATGCACTGTATAAGAATTTGAGGGACTCGGATCCAAGGCGGGCTACATATTTTCAGCTATACCAAGCACATAGGACTTATGTACTTCAAGAATTTGAGGGACCCTGGAATAGGATTGCCAAATTCTTGAATTACTGCTTATACGTGAGGTTTGCAATTCCCCTTTGCGTTTCTTTTTTGTGGAGTGACCCCTTATGGCCTTATGAAATCGGGCTTTGCAGAAAAACAATTTTCAAGCTCCGAACAATTGTTTTTTCGCACATGCTTGGACTGCTTCCAATCCACTCAAAATCTATATGTGGATAGAAATGGGAACCTGAAACCTTGGATATTCAGGCTCTGAAAAATTGTTTTTTCGCATTGAAGGGGTCAAGCCAGGCACTGCAAAAAAAAAGATCGTGACCTCAAAAATTGTTTTTTCGGCACTGCCCTTGTGAAACTCAGTGACAAGCCCGACTTTGCAAAAAAAAGAAAATCAGGCTCTACAAAATTGTTTTTTTCGCATGCCTCTTGTTAAATCTGCCAACTCCACCTCGTTGCCTCGTTTAAGCCCACTCCAAATTGCGCAGATACATACAATACATAACTAAGAATGCTCTAAGAATTTGAGGGTGGAAATTTGCCTGCATTTAAAAATAAGAATTTGAGGGACCCTGGGCCTCAAGCTTTCGGATTCTTAACCAACTCTCGGGCTGTATATACACACATATTTGATCATATTTGATCATTTGTGTGTGTTGTTTTTGTGTTTTTTTTCCTCCCTGCTGGTGAACCCAAGATTAAGGCCCAATCTTTGAAGAGCTTCTTTGAGAAAATCCTAGTGGACACACATTGTAAAATGAGGCAATCGAAGCTAGTGAGGTGTAATGGCCATTTCAGGAACCTAAATTGGAGGTACCTACCATATATAAGGCCTATATAAGGCCTATGTAAGGGGATATCCCCACAATTCATATGGCCAAAAATATGGTACTAACGTACCTCCATTTTAGGATCCTGAAGATCTCCCATTGAAATAATTATTAATTTGCCCTGACACACATCACATGTAAGGTGCAATCCCAAATGTCTCATCTGAGATACTGTGGTAAACCCAATAATCAACATACCACTTTGGGGATGGTCAATACTACCCATCTATACTACCCATCTATGGTGATATTGAGGCCATTGTTGGGGAAGGTTTATTGTTGGGTTTACCACATTGCCCAATGTTTGTTTGGCTAGGCAATCAATGCATACCTTCCCCGTTTATGGCGGAAAAAGCATCATTGGCCAATATTTTCCCAAAATTCAGCCCCCTTTCTGATGGTGAAAACCCTTTTGTTTTGATATGTGTTGATGGTACCTTGAATCCCTGTAAACGGGGAGTGAGATGTATCCTTTTTCCTAACTAAATCCCAATTTTTGTTGGTTAAATCCCACCGTTTTATGATTCATCACTATGTTTGGACTGGTCACCTCTTCAGTTTGGGGTTCTGAAATCCGTTGCATCCAGAAAAAAATTAAAGATGCTTAAATCACTGAATTTCCTATATGTTGATGTTCAAATCAGCTAAATTCAAATTTTGTCATGTCTAAGGTAAATCCTTCAATACTTCAAGCTTAACTGGGACATGTCCCAGTGTTTTCATGCCTAAATCAGTCAAATATCCTCAAATCATCATACAAATTCTTGGTGTTCAAAATCAAAATCCATCAATCGCTTGAAAAATCCCCTGCAGTATATATCCCTATATGGTTTTCCTTAGCTTTTCCTTAGCCTTTCCCCACCGAAAATGACGAGATCTCCGCGCTACGTGAGGCGCATCCACAGAGGACCAGCAGCAGAGCCACTACGGAGCTGCTCCGTTCGCCACGGACACAGAGAGCACCTCGGAAGGCGGTGGCGGAAAGCCATGGGGACGGAGGTTTTTTTGGGACATACCGTTTGGTTACCCATAGGATCCATGGTGCTGGTATATATACTAACATTGGGGGTATATTGATGGTAAATGTTACCATATATAGCATACATGGATCCTATGGGTAATGGACAAAATCATTTACCCTCTGGTTATGACTAACATAGCCATGGTATAGATGGCCCATAGAAATAGATGGTTTAGCTATGTTTACCTATTAAAAATAGGTGGATTTTCCATGGCTATGTAACAAATAACCAGATAGATGTTGTGGAAATATTGATGGATTTGAGTCCCAAATTCTGAGGAATTACATCATGAAAATTATCTGGTGTTTCTTTTTTTGGTCAAAATCGGATGGATGTTAATATTTACTCATATATCAAAATTTGAAAAATAATGATATATGATATATATATATATATATATATGTTTAAGCACAAAATAATTTGGACCTATATATATATATTAAATATTTACCTTGGCCTATATATATAATATATATGTGATTATAATTTGATAAGGCAAAAAAGTATAAATATTTTAAATATTGAATTTCAATAAATAAACATATGTATAATATATATATATACACATATTGAATAATTTAAACAATATATTCGAAAAAACAAATGAAATATTAAAGGGACGAGTTCGGAGAACATGGATGTGTTTCCTTAAATCCATGGTTCTTATCCCAACATGTTCCAAATCCAAGGTTTTACTGCACATGTTACCTTAATTCTGGGATTGGGGAAATGATGCATCTATAAAAAGGATTAAAGTGGTGCCCCAGTTCGTTAGCCAAGTCTATGATGGGTTTGAAGTTGGAAAAGAAATTGGAAACTATAGTCTAATTGCGGTTGAACTCCACTTACTGACTGGGATGAGCAACCAAGTATTCAAGTATGTATCATATATATATATATATATTATACACTATACCCTCCGGTAATTTCTCACATAATTAGCTATGGAATGTATGTTCGATGGCCATTTCTGAAACATAATCTTATTAATATGTATGTCTAAATCATTGTATATCATATATTTAATGCTACTATATTCCCATAGGATCCACGGTGCTGGTATATATACTAACATAAAGGGGGTATATTGATGGGATCCATGTTACCATATATAGCAGCACCATGGATCCGTCATGGGATTTGAATGTATTTGAAACATCTTAAAACCACGTCACGCTGGCCGCCATTCCCCCGGTGCAAGATGGTGCGGCCCGCGCGCCTCCAACGCACGCCATCAAGACTGGGACCCCACTCTTCCAGGTGCCTTGTCGATGTCCAATGAACAACTCAACACCTCAATTTGAGGCCCGGAGCAGCTGGAACTGACCTTTTTTGGTGGAAGATGGTGGAAGCAATTGATATCAATTGATCAAACTCGAAATTTGGGGGTGACATGGGGTGACTTTTGAGTTGGTCTCCGGTGTTTCATGTTCTATCCCGTGAAATATTCCCGTGAAATATTCCCGTGATATTCCCATCTTTGTTGGTGAATCCCCTTGACACAAATCACCAAGTCACAGTAGGTCACCACCGGTGTGCAGGTCCCAAGCATTGTCACGAAGCTCACGCTCGCCTAGAAGGAAACCGCCAAAATCGTTTGATGATTCACATAAACAATGTGGTTAGGAATGGGAAAATGGGAAAATAATGTTGGGAAAATAAGATTGGTAAAGCAATCATAAACCATCCTCAATAGTCCTCATTTCACCATAAATAGGTGGTATAAATAGAATAAACCATTCCCAAATGGGTGATATGATTGTTCAAACCACATTATTGGAAAATATCAATGACCCATGCATCAAAAAAACAGTGATTTTCAAAAATATGTTCCATAGTGTTTTGTATGCTTGCCAGAGGGTAGAATTCTGTTCCATCACCCTGCACATCAACCAACCCGTCAGGAGACCACAGCAAAACAAACTGGTTGACATCCAGGGTCTTCTAGGTATATCAACATCTAAATTTTGGCTGGCCACATCACTGATGTTGGTTGGTTGATTCAGAAACTCAATTGTGCTGCTTACTTTGGCATTTTTGCAGTTCAAATCCACACTTTTCCTCGTCCAATCCCATGTTGTTCTGTGCAAGTTGCATTCACCTTTTCCCGTTTGAAACATGGTTTCCTCTTTTCCCCATGTGTTTTCATTTTTTCCCATAAAACATGGTTTTCCCACAAAAAGTCAATGTTCCATCATGTTCCCATGGTTTGTTTTTCCCATGTTTTTCCCATGTTTCTTCCATAAAAACATCATTTGTGAGCATTTTCCCATGGGTTTCCCCAGGTTTTTTCCCAATTTTTCCCCCATCGTTCCCACCTGCGTCAGCGCCACGTTGTGCATCAACACCGCCGCGCCGCTGGCCACGGAGGCCGGCAGCGTCCGCAAGGCCAAAGCGAGCTCGCCCGAGCGCGGCGGGCCGGTGGCCAAGGCGGTGAGCACCGTCAGTGACATGTGCAGGGCCTCGGAGAAATGGTGGGAATAGATCTACCCTCTGGTAAACTAACATAGCTATGGAAAATCACATTTTTTCTTGGAAAATCCACTATAAATGGTCATTTTCAATAGCTATGTTAAATTACTAGAGGGTATAGAATATATATAACTATGCTGAACATGTTCCTTTTGGGACCACTTAAAAAACGAGATCTCTAAAAGGACCTCAAAAAGTTGTCCCTTAGACTTGCTGGGTAATATGTATATACATAATCTATATTTAGTCTATGTGATCGATATAATATATGTAATATGTATATAATCTATATAATCTACATACTCTATATAATCTATATAATCATCATATATATATAATCTATAGAGTTTATATACATAATATGACCTGCTTTTATGATAGTTGAAAAGCTGGTACTGAATGTATAATCGATATGTTATATAACTTATATAATCTATATAATTAATATAATTTATTTATATAATCTATATAATCTATATAATCTATATAATAATCGACATAATCTATATATGTAGTCTTTGTTGTCTATATTTTATAGATGCTGTGGATAATGGTCCTCAAAACTTGGAATGTGGGGTTTGATATTATCATATTCCTCATATCTAAATCCCAATATATCTATGTTATGATGTCATGTGTGTATTTATATATATATATATGTATGTATACATATGGGATGATATAAGAGAATGATCGGATGACACAATAATACTAAAACAAATGATGTACATGATTAATGGGGGTTATGAACCAATCTATAACTGGGTGGGCACGACCTTGCATATAATGTATATCATATGACATTGGGGAGGATGATGGGACGACGTATACAGTAACTATAACCATCTATAATCATTATGTGTATGTTTATCTGTATGATATAAATAATAGATGTAGAAATATAAAGGTATAATTTATCATATATACATATATGTTAATATGATACACAAAAATCACTTAGAAATGAGTATAAACACATAGTTCCATGCTTATCTTATGTTTCGCCTCCAGAGTATCCCCATTACTCATTGTATATATATATATGTATATATAATAATATACATATCATTGTATATTGATTATTTCCACATCATACCATAATGTTTCTTGGCAAAATCCAAATTGTTCATGGCTCAACCATCGTTGATAGTTCGATGCCCCATTTTTGATGCTTAAATCCCAGTTTTTGAACGTAAAATCTCCATGAAAATGATGGTCAAATATGGTCACATCCCCATGAAAACAGCCTGCAATGCCACCCTGGCGCCGTCAAGGTATACGGGTACGGCAGGCCATTGTGCAGCGCCGCCTTCATGGCCACTTGGACCAGGGTCAGGGACATCAGAAGCGTCGAGAGGGAGACGAAGGCATACCATCCCTGGAACCGGGGTCCACGAGGCGAGTGCCCTTGGTCCCTGGATTTGTGGTCAGATCCCAAAAAATGTGATTTAATACGAAAATTGAAACAAGATGCTACTGGACTCTTTGAGACAACCTGAAATACTGGTCTTGGGTGTTTGTCATAGCTCATAGACGCATACGATGAGGATTTCACAGACCTGCAATCTGCAATACTTGGCTTAAAACTATATGTTGGAATTTCCAGTGAGCCATGGTCATGTTGAATAATTATAATAGACGGAGGTGTCGTAAAATGGGGGTGCCCCCAAATCATCCAAAATTAGATCATTGAAACCTATGGTTTTGGGGATCCTACATTTTAAGAAGCCTCCGTATGTATATATTATATACACACACACACACTTAATGAGATTTATTTCAACCAACTTTTTTTTTTGCAGGTGATTAATCTGGGTAAACTGAGATGAATAGCATGGTGTATTTAATCAAATACTCGAATCTGTCACCATGGTTAAGCCACCCAAACAGAAACCCTAAACCCGCCCAGTCTAAATGACGCCCCGTAATAAAAAGCCAGACTGTCTCTGTTGGTGGGTGAAAAACACCTTCGTCAACCCCGGTGATTAAATTGGGGCAGTCATGTTTGCGGTTAGCAAAATCCCTAGGATTGATCGATGGATCCCATCCTCAGATAAAGAGAATACGCCAATGTGCGAGACCCCCAAAAAAAGGAAGAAATCCAATGCTAAAGTCACTGGATTGGTTTAAGGGAAAATCTTAACCGGAAACCCATGGGTTTTTACCATCAAATTGATCGGGCTTTCCTGTAAATTTTCCCATAATCCAATTCTATGATAAAGCAAAATGTCTAGGGTACTTAACACTAAAGGCATTTTTGAGATTACTGCTACGAAAATCATGATTAATCATTTCCATAGTATCCCTGCACTGTGAATTTGGAGCTGTAAAAACAATGCTACAAATCCCTACTTGCAATTTTTGATCTATATGAAGTCATGGTTTGAGGGGATTAACCAGTGAATATGTTTTTTCTATAATATTATGTATATATATAATATTATGTATATATATAATATTATGTGTATATATAATATATTGTATATGTGTATATATATATATCATTTACACCAGTTGAGCGCATATTTGGAATGATTGATGGTTTGTGTTATCCGTATAATCAATCGGGATGGGGATCAGTGATGTCCAACCTGATTTTTTATGTCTTCTTGGGACGGCCTGCATAGTTTGCTGGGAAATATGGCAACATCATCTATATATAATAATATATATATATATATATGATTATATATGCATATGTCAAGATCATACATGAATGGAACTGCTTGAATTTCAACAAGTCATATGGATTCGTATATGTGACACTAAGTACCAGTGCTGAAAGTCGTCAATCCCATGCTGTGAGCCTGATAGACGAGCACAGGCGCCAATGCCACCACCACCTCTGTGCCATCCGAAAAGCGATGAATTGATAATTGCTGCGTACCATTATTGCTTCCTACAAGTACTGGATGAGAAAAACATATGAAAACCAACAACTTCGCTCTGGGGAAGTTTTTTTTTTCTAATCTTGGATCACAGCCATTTACAATTGGATATAGATATGGCTCCAAATTGGCTCGCTCATTCGGAGTGGCAGGGAGCATTTATATCACTAGTTTTATTGATCAAGACTCCCAAGTAAGTGCTTGCCCAGCTCCCTAGTCTGATTCGTTATTGACCAAGTGTATCTTCATATCCGCTGGTTGCAACTCGCAGTTTTACAGTTTTTGATCTGCATTCTATACAAGGTGCTGCCCCCCACACATAAGCCTCATCATCTATATATATATATGTATATATATATATATGTATCTACCATGAACCATAGTTAAGCCACTTACATGGTCTGACTGTTGACGCACCGGCTTATACCCACCTGAAAACAGAGATGGAAGCCAATCATGGCAATGTTCACTATGAAAATAATGTTCCACAGCCATGCTTTGAATGTATTTTTTGGGTGCGTAGGGAATCCCATATTGGATTGAACACAAAAACAAATCTAAGCATGTACAAGTAGTGTTTGTATAATCAGAGTTTAAGCATTGCTGACATGCCCTTCGATAATGTGTACATACCAATATAATGTGTTTTTGACCATCCCCTATGACAAATACAGGCCATGTAACTTGAGGTATATGTTCATTGTTTTATCATGTTGTGTCCCATATTCCACTGGTTTATGATCATCCTTCCTAAAAAATCCTCTTAAAATGGTAATGAACAAATCCACTTAAAAAGGTGGCAAATCCGCTAAAAATATCTTAGAATAGTGTTAAATACATGTAAATCCACTTAAAATGATGGCACATCCATTTAAAATGGTTGTAAATCCCATATAAATCCACTTCAAATGGTGGTAAATCCACATCAAATGCTGGTAAATCCACTTCAAAATGGCCATTTTTAGTGGTTGAATCGACCACCAGCCACCAAGGTACTAAGGCCCCCAGAAGCTCCGCGCAGAGCAGCTTGCTCTGCCGTGTCTCACGGAGCCGCGGGTCGACCATGGCCGGCGGAATGGCGCTGCCGGCGCCTGATGGGCTGATGGGATGGTTATTGTGATGGAAAATCACCATTTTTAATCACCATTTTTAATGGGAAATCACCATTTTTAATGGGAAAATCCACTATTTCGACTGGGCCATTTTCAATAGCAAACTGTTACTTTAATGGGATTTAATGGTGACTTAATGGGTTTTTATGGTGACTTAATGGGAATGAATGGGATCTAATGGGAATTTACCCTCTGGTAAATTAACTTGTTGACCCTGAAAATCACCCATTTTTAATGGAAACTAATCTTCCAACCCCGATGACTGCCAGGGTCTATGTTAATTTACCAGAGGGTAATATATGTAAAATTCCGCCTGTAGATTAAGTGGAAGTCTCATAGGTCCCCATTTTTATAGATATAAGATCCACAAGCCATGACTCTATAACGAGGATTATGTTAATATGAGATATCCTGATGATTGTAATGGGATATAATGGGATATAGCGTCATAGTGGGATATGTCGTTGGATATGAACAGGATGATATGGAATGTTAATACCCTTCAGTTAACTAAGGTAGCTATTGAAACTGGCCATTTAGTTCGTTGATTTACCTATTGACAATGGTGATGTTCCATAGCTATGTTAGTTTACCAGTGGGTATATGTTAATACAATATTATATATATATTATATATATATATATTATGTATATATTATATATATATTATATTATATATATATTATATTATATCCTGATGATTCATGTGGTAAACACAATGTCATAATGGGATATGTCGTTGGATATCAACAGGATGATCTGGAATGATACAGGATAATTGTGAGATGATCATGGATAACTGAGGGAGAGCTGAAACTAATTATAAAGAAACAGTCCCGGCATATACCATCTGGTAAACTAACATAGCAATGGAAAATCACTATTTTTAATGGGAAAACTCACTATAAATGGCCATTTTCAATAGCCATGTTAGTTTACCAGAGGGTAAAGGTTTATGGCATTGAGTATGAAACAATGTACAGCCCAGCCATGGTTGGTTAATGGGATGGCTTATTATTGGGATTACCGCAGCATTAGTTAAACTATCCAGACTATGAATTGGGATATTTCCTGAGGATTTGGGACTCTGGGACATCTAAATGTTGGGATATCCAAAGATGACAAAATCCAATATGCAAAATAGGTATGTTTCCTAGAATTTCTTAATAGACATATGCAAAACAGCTTTTTAGATATCAAATATGTTTCAAGATCATCTAGTCATCTAACAGAATCTAACACGATTCATACTGGGTATTTGATCAGCTAACATGGGACCGAAAGTGGCAATTTTCATAAGTAGAAAGGAGATACCCTCTGGTAATTTAACATAGCTATTGAACATTGCCACAAATAATTTGATTGACCCACTAAAAATGGTGATTTTCAACAGCTATGTTAGCTTACCAGAGGGTAAATGCTGCTGTGCCGCAGCGCCGAGGTCTTGCCGTGCGATCATCGTTGAAAAAAACCGGGGATGGAAACTCATTTGGGTGGTTGAGTTACCCGCGAAAGATGGTGGTTGGGAACTACCATCAGCAGTATCAGTGGGATTGAAGTCAGAAATATGTGAAAGCACCCGAGAAGGAGCTTGTGGATAAAAACGATAGGAGGATTTAGCAGGATTTAGGAAGAGGAAAACCGTGACACTGAAGCCAACCAATGATATATTGAACAGTTGGGCTCTTTCCTGGCTGTAGTGGTTCAATGCCTTTGGTTGGCTGAAGGAGGACATCATCACTATCATCACCTTCCCGCCCTTCCTGAAAAGTTCATGGCCAAAGTCATGTTGTCGTGCTGTTCAACCAGCTGGGAACCTCAGGCATCATGGTGAACGTAGCTGTGGCCGAGTGGGTGGAACAGCCGCACTAGTCACTAGAGTGTAGTAACTTGACATGGCACCGGAACCCGCTTCTTTCCCAAGATCCAATGAGAGATCCAGCTGGCAAGTTGTACGGTATTTGGCAAATCCGATCTTCATAGATTCAATGGAGTATGAAGCCAAAGATATGAATAATTGCTTGGAAAATTGTGTTTTGTTTCGCTAAAACAAAACCTATGATTTTGTTACATCGTTGTCTTTGTTGCTTACATCCCTATTCTTCGTGGTTATCGAACACACTGCCCATTCGTTGGCTCCAAGCCACTCCCAGCATCTTTCGTCTCTTGTCGAATCACCTGGGACACTGGCTGAAAACGTACACGTGATTTCACTCAGAAAATTGGAGTTTGAATTACCAATATTACCAATAAATAGGAATTACCAATAGGAATTACCAATAGGAATTACCAATATTACCAAAGTTTAACAACCATGAATTACCAATAGGAATTTCCCCAACTAAATTTTAAATGGTGTTTTTTGGCTGGGAAAATCCATGAAACTCAATGGTGGATTTTCCAGCCTGCGGCATGTCTGATGACACCGGAGAAGCAGACCCTCCAAGCAGACCCTCGTGCCAGAAATTGGGGGTTCAACTAAGTGAACTCTTAAAAACTCACCTGGTTGATTTCGACCACACATATTGGGCTTATAGGCTTACAGGTTATAATAAGCAAGGCAAATTGGGTGACATGTTGGTACTCAAATGAAGGTTTCCTAAGTCATGGGGCTACCCCAATCATCCCAAATTATATAGACCATGACTTAGTACTGATATGGATTTGGGGATCCCCCATGACTTAAGAAACCCACAAATATGAAATATGGGACTGTTTACCCTCTGGTATAATTTAACATAGCTATGGAAAATGGCCATAGAAATAGTTGATTTATCAATTAAAAGTTTTCCATAGTTTTTTGTATGTTTACCAGATGGTACTGGTTTTACTCTTTACCACCTGAAGTACGTACAGTACGTACAGTACGACCAATTCATCTGTTTTTTTTTTGTGTTTCGAACTTTTGACCCATGGTCAGATCCCAAAAAATGTGATTTACCCTCTGGTTATTTAACGTAGCTATAGACAATCACCATTTTTAATAGGTAAACCATCTATAATTGGGCCATTTTCCATGGCTATGTTAAATAACCAGATGGTAATACGAAAATTGAAACAGGATGCTACTGGACTCTTTGAGACAACCTGAAATACTGGTCTTGGATGTTTGTCATAGCTCATGGACGCATACAATGAGGATTTCACAGAGCTGCAATCTGCAATAATTGGCGTAAAACTATGTCTTGGAATTTCCCGTCAGCCATGATAGCCATGGTCATGTTGAATAATTAGTAGTCATATGCAACTATAAATGATAGTACTAAAATTTGGACATATCATGACATATGAATAGCCATGAATAGCCATAACTAGTACTTCAATATTCCCCATATGTCCATATGTTTATTCATGATTATTCCAAGAATCTCCACTACTGAGGTGTCCTTTTACACCATGGGGTACCCCCAATGAATCCAGGCCTGGTTGGATCCGAAATGCCTCCGGACATGGGTAATTGGTTTATAAAGCCAATGAACTAGATCAATTACAGTAACTAGATACTAGATCGATTATAGTTCGATATATCTACTTAAAACATCTTGCAACCTATATAATCTACGTAGTTATGAACCAACTTAGCTAAGTATAGGGGCCACAACGTGTGGACTTTTTCAATCTTTTTCACGGAGAGTCAAAGGACTGAAAAAAAATGCTGGAATCATGCGTTCTAGTGGGACAGCGGATCAAAATTGGGGAGGCACGTAGCAGAATTTGATGCTTTGCAGAGAGAAGTTTGAACACTCAGAAAACAAGGTATCACAAGGTTCAATATCTGGCACAATCAGCAATCAGCAAGGGTTTGTTTGAGGGACATTCAGGAAATATGCTGGATGGAGCTAGCTGTAACTCGAGTATTTCACCCGTTGGCCGTTGACCTGTTGGATTGTCATTGCAGGCTATTTATAACTCATTTATAACTCAATGTTTGTATACGACTGAACATGGGTCCATGATTCTTGGGTCACCATTCCTGATTCACAGGATGGAGTAATGGGCCTCAGCAAAATCAAAGGTGTAAGTTCTCAAACGCTGGATTCCCCTTCAATGGGAACACAATCAGTAGCAACAATACATGGTAGCAATCATCACACAATAAATGGGAAAATAATGAGTAGATATCAGTAGGAACAATCCATGGTATCAATGAATCATGATAACAAAATAGTACTACTGTAACGGAATATGTCCATAAATCCCAATTGGACATACCCTATATAGGAACATGGGTGAAATATGGATTGTTTGTGGCAAATATTCCCTAATATACTGACATAAATAATAATCACTTGCATCAACAAAGGGGTTGCCTTTCCGTAGCAGCCGTAGCAACGTGCACTGGACCTAGGGGCATCGCTGCATCGAACTGACAACTTGATGGGTTTTGAAAGCCATCCACCAATGATGATGTGAGGAATAAATGTAACTGTATATATAAACACATCAAAGGAGATGGAGATTGCTACTACCAACTAAATGGTTTGACAACTTTGGAAAAGCAGCAACCAAGAATAAAGGAGTACAGTAAGGACTTTAAACTAACTCAAATGGGAATTTGACCAACGGGCAGTACCTTGTTTCCAAAGGGAAACATGAGGAGGAATTTGGAGCAAGAATGCATCAGTTTTTTTTGTTACAATATACATGCATTTATGCCAACGTATTCATTTTGTGAGCGAAAACAACATAAAACAACTATATCTGGCATGCTTCATGAATCAACATATCAGTTTTTGGGCTATGAAGACCAAACCATTGCTGCTTCAAGAGAGAAAAATCACAGATCCCTGGCCGTTTCGACATCTTCGACAGTCTCTTGGACGTTTCCTAGTACCGTCCAACCTGCAACCGCACAGGCCGTCCAAATCTGTAGTACCTGACGATCGCTGCTCTGCAGTGCCAACATCAGGTTCGTTTTTAAGGCCGACCCCTTGATATGTAGTGTATCTGTATCTCTACGTCATTATACACATTATCTATAATATATATATATATATGATATAAATATCAATATGGATATTGAATGAGATTGATGTCATCCTCAAATGGGCTCATCATCCCTTTATGACATCTATGACGGCTGTTCAGAATGGCGGAGAAGCCCCATTTTTCGCTTGGGGAATCCATCCCTGGGGCACCAAGAGGCTACATCCCAACCTGCAGATCTTGGGACGCCATGGCATGCCATGACTGGGTGTAGGGATCTGAGAACCACTGACCATCCGGATAGCCATAACCGCCATAACCCAACAATAGCTACTCCTGAACCTGAATGATTGGCCACTTCATGGGAAATTCGATGTTTCAATGATTTTAACCAGGATCGAGCAAGATCCAAAATTGGGCGTTCAAAGATTGTTCAAAGTTCAAATGTGATGGTCTTGGGTCAGCTTCGAAAGCACAATTTGATACAACAACAATTGCTTAAGTGGACCAGGCCATGTCGGCCATGTGGATGCTTCGAATGACGTGACCATGATCTAAATCTCTGGCTTTTTTTTTGGTTTTGGCCAAGGTTCTGGCCATTGATCCATACCCAAATTTTTCAGCACCAGGAAACGTCCCAAAGGTCCCCGCTGGGCCTCATTTCGACCTCAAAGATTACCTACGACAAAGGCGAACAAAGAAGGGCCAAGTTCAGTGCCAAGTCTCATGGCCCCACCATGATTTGTTTCCCCACTTTCGAGTCGAATAGCTCCAAAATGGGGACTATATGGGACTATGGAAACTTTTTTTTTAAATAGATCTGAATCAGTAAACATCTATCGAAATGATAAACCTACTGGGGATTGTTGAAATCCCACCCATTTTATGATGTTGGGGTTTATGGCATTGGGTTCACATTCCATAGCTGCCATAGCACCAGTTCCAGCAGCAAAAGTTCCCCCCGGTGCCTGCCACCCATCAGCGACACAGCGCCATGAGAATCAAACCTGACTTATGCTGCAGCTCACTGAGCCACACTGCGTCCAGTGGATGTGGGCAAGCCGCTAGTGCAACCCCCAATGGACATCCCCGCGACATGAGCCAATGATGGGGGGTGTCACTGTATATACGTAGCAGTCTGGCCGGTTGGGATTTCAGATTCACACACAACTTTGGATCACTTCAGGACAGGAAAACTATATATATATACGTATTCACTTAAAATTGCTTGATATCCAGGTGATGGTTTAACATTCATTAACATCTATCATACTGGACATCATTGTGAAAGCCTTCTGGCTGCCAGCCTTCTTTTTCATTATTTTTCTGTCCGACGCGGACGTTGCAGTGCAACGTAGAGGCCAGGCTGCCCGAACATTCGGGTAGCCAGGTTCATTATCAAGCAACCAAGTGGTTGGTTGAACAACCTCTCTGCTCACTTTACAAAGATTCTACAATCAATATATCAATATATAGTATTATATAGTTGCACATGACGTTGTGTAAATCGGGATCATTACCAATTGGTACAGTCTGGTCATTGCATGGCATGGTCATGGCATCCAATCCACCGAAGGGTGACCAACTGGACCACCATCCTCAAGGTCTCAGTGACGGCGTCTTAGGGTCTGAACCCGGAATGCTGGCGGGGCGTGAGCCCATGGACTTCAAGTCCAACTTGCCCAAGCTCTCAACCTGCTCGCTGCGGAACCTGGCGGAAGCTTCCAAGGAAGATCTGCTGATGTTTTCCGGAATTCCGGAACTTTCTGAATGACAAGCTTTGACATGGTTCCAGGAAGATCTGGAGGATGGGAACCTTCTTTGGGAAAATTTGAGAATGTTTGACATTGATCGCACATGGTAGCGGACTGGGACTGCTTTTGCTGTGTTAACCACGGAGTGAAAGTCGTTCTGATTTTTTGGGAATTTGGCCTACTTTGACTGAATGGTCTCTGGATGATTATAGGGGGAAGGATTCCTAAACCTGATTTAATTCAGTGTTTCAATGACATCTAAGGCCATGTTCAATTGATCAATTGTTTCCCCATACTTTACTGGAATCCATAGTTCTTGGGCTCTGGTCCTTGAACAAGTTGCCATGGATTATCTAAACGTACCCAAATGGTGAAGTTTTTCACTGGATGTAACAGCTGCCTGCTGTAATTAAGCCTGTAGAATGTTAAGCCCAGTGGCAGCCCTTTATGGGGACCGAACATGGTGCATGTTATCGTTAAAAATTGACGTCGGTCTTAGATGTTTATCCTAAATATGGGTTGGTGCATGTTGGTGCTATGAAATTTCATGCGAGTTTGTCATTGCAACTTCTCCCGCAACCAGCAGAACCTACCCAAGAAATAACAGAACATGTCACCACGTTCATTCATCATGTTCTCTCTCCTAATCTGCTCCATGGAAGATACCCTCGCTAGTCAACTAATGGTGTGGAATCCATCCACTGTAGATGTTTTCCCATGAGGTCTTCCCATGTTTTCCCATGGCCTTTCCGTATCCACGTAAAACCACCACTACCGTTACTCACGAGGTGGTGTTTCGCCCCAGTTCTGTTTCTTGGTTGAGGCTGACCCCATCAACTAGTTCAACATATCATATATCTACCATAAACATCCATAAACCGTGTCTCCTAGTGAAACAAACCAACTTAGCTATCACAAATCTATTTATATAAAACCCATTATCTAAACCCCCATTCTTGTTGGTTAAGTCTCCATGTTCTCAAGCAGATCTGCACGCTTCACGGCACCACAGAAGAACCAAACTGAGGACCGAACTTTTCACGCCACTCGGGCAGCTTCAGAGGTTTGCGCACACGATCGCTGACTGGCGATGTCAGCAGTCAAGTGATGGGCTTTGAAAAATCTGCAAGAATGGACATTTACAATAGCTGATTTACGATACCTAAGTTGGTTTGTAACTCGCTCAAGTAGGAGTTATGATAGTTCTGGTACAGATATATGGCTATACCCATATAGACACACATATATATATATATATGTGTATATAGAGAGAGACTGTATAGTATATCAATATTTAATGGGGACTATGACTCACAACTGGGGACCAGCTTGTAGACTCAACTAACGAAGCATCACGGAGCCTGGAAAATCGGCCCAGATGAACTGACCTGACAAGAAACCTTGCAGGCTTCGATCGGCAGAGCAAAAAACTCCGGTTTCTGTGCTTTGTGCTTCTTGTGGAAAATCTATTTTCACATCTGCCCGAAACTCCCATGCTTTTTTTTTGAAAAACTGACAGCTGTAGGCATATAAAACAACTCAGTGATTGGCTCAGTGGTTTTCTGCCGCATATGTCTCGCCAGGTGGCTGCATCCACCATTTATGCGACCCAGTTGGCTTGTTGAGACGACCCCGAAAATCACCCCGTTGTAAGATGTGCAAGTCTTCACCGGGAGAAGGATCCATTGAAAATGGGCTGCCTTCGAAATACCCTCTGGTAAACTAACATGGAAAATCACCATGTTTCATGGGAAAAATCACTATAAATTTATACTATAAATGGTGATTTTCCATAGTTATGTTAAATTACCAGAGGGTAGACTTCTTATGGGAGACAAACACAAATCACTCATGGATCACATTCACGCATACAAAGTGCAAGGATCATCCCAGCATTTCTACTTTGTGTTGATGTATACAGGGTTAAGTCTGAGCAAGTAAAAGACCAAACAAAAAATGTGTTGAACATAATTACTGGTTGGTCGTTTCAACCCCTCTGAAAAATATGAAAGTCAGTTGGGATTATTATTTCCAATATATGGAGAAAAACATGTTCCAAACCACCAACCAGTATAATGTGATAAACCAAATGCCATAAACCATGCCCAAAATGACCATATTGAGTGATCAGAACCATACCCAAATGGCAGCAAATGGCAGGCTGAGCCCGACGCGATCAGAATCCAACTGAAGGATCAACCCGAGTTGCCGCAGCATGTACCTGCCATTCAAGTAGCTATAATATGTATACTATTGTATAATATTGTATAATATTGTATACACATAATGGCTTGACTGAACATAGGAAAATGTCCAAATTTGATGGTTTGTCACAAGTTTCACTGTAAACATTGCAATTTGAGGGGTATGCACGATTTCCAGACACACCAATATAGTGGGTACGGTTCGTTCCAACATGTTCTACATCCATTACTAGGCCACGATTAGTCTGTGGCAAGAGGACTCATACCAATTAGAGGAATCACTAGCCATCACACTGATTATAGGAATTCGCATCGTATAGCACGACATTGGTGGGAGTTTTGCAATAACCTTTGACACTAGACCAATGATCATGCGATGTATGTTGCACGCCTGATGCCTGAACCACCCAGATACCACCAGCTCCCAGCTCACGGGGTTTTTATGTGTGCCATGAGTGCTGGGTGGCTCCGCAAAAATCCCAGGCGCAATCAAAACAAAGAGGTATGATGACCAAAAATCATGTTCAAAACCAAGCTGGTTGGTGGTTTCAACCTACCCCTCTGAAAAATGATGGAGTTAAAGTCAGTTGGGGTGATGAAATGCCCAATATGATGGGAAAGTCAAAAAAAAATCCATGGTTCCAAACCACCAAGCAGCAAACCGTTAAACCAATTAAACCAGGTACTGACCATCCCGATGGTCTCTGTCATCACCAATACTCCATTGTGTATGGTTGAAAACAATCAACACTTGTTAACACGCAACCAGATTACATACATGTATATATATATATACACTGTATATACAATATATCATCCCAAGTATGGTTGGAAAACAAGGACACATGTGTGTTTTTTGTTTCAACATGTCAAACCAATTTAAAAACCCAACCAGATGATAATATATACCCACCAAGTCCCATTAAATCCCATTGACTCCCCATAAAGTCTCATTAAATCCCACTATCACTAAATGTAAATACATGTCCCCAATGGTCACTAAAGAGAAAGCCGAACCCTTCACCCGCTCTTGGCCGAGCCCGAGGCGGGTGAAAAACGGCAGGATCACTTGGTCAAGCGCATCAGGCCCCTGTGGTCTTTCTTGACCTCAGGATGTACATAGAATCATCTGCTGTAAATAATAACAATAGTATTTATACATGTATGATTTAAAGGTAATATGGTAATTATATAGGTATAATAAAGGTATAATACAGGTATAATAAAGGTATAATAAAGGTATAATAAAGGTATAATAAAGGTATAATAAAGGTATAATAAAGGTATAATAAAGGTATATTCGTAAAGATATAAGTACCTATATAATTAATTACTTATAATTAATCTCTATCTCTCTCTATATATATACATTCATGTAGATAGATACATACCTCTAAGAGCTCTAGTAAACCTAGTCATGAAGCAACGTAGAAAAATACCATCTGGCAATGTTAACCTGGAAAGAAATCCCGACACCAACGCTTTCCGTTAAAGGGCCACAATTGAGGTCTCCAACGGATCCACTATACATGTTGGCCCACAAGCACTGCTGCACCCGCGCAGGCAGGACATCCGGCCTGACATAATTAGGTGGAGAGTGGTTGGATGGGTCGTTGCGACCTATGGAGGCCCTCATTTTTGGTTATGGTTGGATATCATAGAAATATAGGGGAGAGGAGATATCATGAGGGATGTATTGGGGGATATAATTAATGGGATATAACCAATGTATACTGGGTTTCAATGATTTTTGGTTTTCCCAAGACTATGAAAGCATGGCGTTGACTCCTAGATAATCTATAGGGATCCAGTCAATTTGCCCCCTCAACCAATTCAGGAGTTGTGGGCACGAAGTTGCATCGGCCTGGGTCGTTTTCTGGCAGTGAACCATCCATGTTGAGATGACATCGAGCCATCCCCACATAGTTTAGCAATCCCAGTGTATCCAATTGGGGCAAGTTGTGCTGATTCAAACCTCTTGAAACATGTTCAAACCATCCACTTTTTTTGGGGGCACCCCCGCACAAAAAAGAGGTCCGCCTCCAAGAAACCACACGGATAGAATGGCTGTGGCGTTTGCACCTGTAGGTGCACCAGTAGACATCTGGATATTCTATTATATCTTCAACCAAATCTAAGGCCATAAGATCTAGAATCTATATCTAAAATCAACCACAATGCGAAGAAAAATATGGATATCTGCATTTCTATGGTTTCCTTTCACCATATTCGTGGCCAGAAAGCCTTTCTGGCCGTGATTGGCACCCGGAAACCTCATGGCCTCTCTAGCGCTTTGTCCATTGCAATGCAAGCACCCAGCATGTACCTCTCGTGTCGCCGTGCAAATTGACTCATCTCAGGGCACATCGAAACACAAGGTACTATTGCCACGGTCACGTTTCTCACGTGCATTACACTAGACTGTATGTATATATATATATAATTAACTATAATTATATATATACATAACCCAGACACTCCATGTATGGAGCATCTGGGTAATAATAATATATATATATATATATATAATTAATGATAATTAATGATAATAACTATTATTATTATATTAGTATAGTATAATATTATATACACAATAATAATGATAATAGTACACACAGACCCCGAGGTTTGCCCAAGCCCAGAATAGCGTAAATACCGGGGAATTCTGTACGACGTCAAACAACGGGAAGGATTTGTATGTTCATTTATGTTGCTATAGGGAATTAACATGAATTAACCAGAACATGTAGCTTCTACATATCATATGAAACTAACCATACAGTCATTGGGGTTTCTTATAGGGTTTCAAGAATATATCAAAATCCCCCGGCCCCGCGGAACAATTAACCATACAGTCATTACGGTTTCTTATAGGGTTTCAAGAAGATATCATCATCATCATCATCATCGTCGTCGTCGTCGTCGTCACCGTCACCGTCGTCGTCATCATCGTCATCGTCATCGTCATCTTGGATTGCCCGGACGCTCGTTGCGAGATAATAGTAGTAGTATTAACAATAGTAACAATAATCATAGTAATAATAATAGTAACAACAATATAATTAATAATAGATTCCATAATAATAATATAATTAATAATAAATATAATAGTAATGATAATAATAATAACAATAATAAATAATAACATATGCAGAAAAGTCACCATGTTGTATTTTCTCAGTATGCCATGTTGATGCAAAACGATGAAAAAAATGGTGCCAGGATTTACACCCCAAAACATTGAGCTCCGGCCCGTGCGGCTGGGTGGCTGGTGTGGCTGGTGTGAAAGAATTGTTGCATGATATTACCCTGGTTATTAATGGTTATTAATGGTTATTGATGGTTATTGATGGTTATTGAGGGTTTTCAAAATATGGCACAAATTTCGAGAACCCATAAGGTTCCGAAAAACAATTCCTCTACAAACAGCCATTCCCCATGCCCAACATCGCTCTGTTAACAGGTCACTCTTGCACATTCTGCAGCTCCGCATCAAAGCGATACTCCGGAACTCTCTTGAGCACCAACCAGGACCTGAAGAGATGCGGGTAGGAACAAAAAAAGTACTCAAAATTGAATGTTTTACTACTCAACTGGCCTACTATCACTAGGAAATTCATTCAACTCCCCAGGCCTCAAATCCTGCGACCCACCATACCGGTCCACCTTTAAAAAAAAGTCAACATGTTGTTGTTCTTGGTGATACCATGTTCCATTCTCCAAAACAAAAAAAACAACAATTTTGCCCCCATGGAACCCAGTGGCATAACGCATCTCCACCTCCACAACAAGAATCTGAGCTGTGCCCAAAACTGTTCGTATGACTCCACTAGAATCCATCCAGCAACTATCATTTGATAGTCCTCACTGTTGAAGGCCAGCACCCCCAGGTTTCCAACTGAATCAGATTGAATCACCCAATATATCCATCCACTACCAAGGATTTCTCGCGCCTGGTCATGTTCCAGCACTGTTCGAACAAGTCCTCGTCAATCTTTTTCGCCTGCCAACGCAACGCGACATGCCGCCGCTCACCTTTGGATGATCCACCTGGGGAGCTTTCGCATTGATCCACCGTCATTTTATCGTGGTGATATATTTTCTTGGGGAAGGATGATGGAGAATCTCAAGATATCTTAAGATATCTCAATGCCTATAACTATATATAATCCTGTATATATATATATATATTATACTCTATATGTATTGATAGGTTGCATTTACTCATAACTTATATCATGTGTGCGTGCATGCTTCTCAATGTTGAAGTGATTACCAAAACAAATGAAACAAATCGAAAGATCTTGCCATGACGATGAGGTCCTGAGGTCTCTGACAAACTCGTCTCTATCATCCCCCCACATCACTAGTTATCAAAGTCGAAACAGCCAGCATTTAATTGCCACAGCGTACAACTCTCAACATCCATGGATATATATATATATATAAGTTTATCCCGAATTCATCTTGGTTGCAAATTAAACCTCTATCTACATCTATCTATACATTATCTATATTTAACCTATCTATCTATTGGTTTCTGAGGGACCAAGCCAAGCCTGTAACGGACCAGGAGCTCATCATCCAACCCCTCTGGGTCTTCAAAGTTTGCTATCAGAAAATACCATCGTTAATAGGCAAATTATCATGTTTATCATCTATAAATTTTAAATCATCTATAATATTACAATCTATTAAAAAAAAAAAACAGGGTTATAAAAAATCATGATCTATGAAAATTGGTAAATCATCAGGTAAATAATCTATTTCTATGGGCCATGGCTTTATCCATGGCTTCTATAGCTCTAGTGACCAAAGGGTGGTTTTTGTTCGAACATACTATGAACATACCTGCATTGTACAATATTCTACTGGGCAAGTATCTAATGATATAGGAACATTAGCCAGCATGATTACAGTATCTATGATACCTATATCTGGTAGGCCCATGTTGGCCCCAAATATTGTTTATTTTCCATAGTTTGAATCCAGACCTATCCATCACAATTCTTTTCCATCGACATGCGACTTTCGTCGATTGAATTAACTTTCAGTTCGAGCATTGATCCACACCGCCACACCACCACTGCTGCGGCACGAAATAGATAAGTTTATCTGAAAGGCAAAACACAATCTATAGATCCATCATACAGCTTCGCATCTAGTTCTGGTCGGTGGCTCCCACACTTACACTTACACACACACTTAAAGGAAAAATAATGGCAGTTCAGAAGATTGACCCCATCAGGGTCCAAACAGACCCATATCATCCATGTATGGTTGTTGGGTACATTTACCCAACTATAACCACTCAAATAACATCATATATGAATATATATATATATGATATGTTTATTATAGGATGTATCCGCTTTTTTTTAGATCTGTATGGATGGTACTTCGTGGAGATTGTCTCATCATTGACCTGTTGTTAAAGGGGTAAACAAACCCCTCTTGTTTCATCAACCAACCAATGGGAAAAGGACATCTATGTTTGCAGCCATTGTGTATATATATATATCAGTTATGTTGCATTCCGCAGAATTCCGCAAAACAATTCTTTAATTGCTTCAGACTGGCACCAAAACAAAAAAACACATGGCTTCACATGTTCTCAACATTGAAATGTGGTTCACACTGCTGTAGCATTGAAAAAACACCTGAGCTTCAAATTGAACCACCTACCAGATCCATCTTTGGATGCGACGGCACGACGCACCGCGCTTTCCTACTGATTCTCACCCAATCGATGTCCATCGCCCCCAAAGACGGAGAACCTGTCCCTGGCATAGCTGGAGCCCTCCATTAGGATTCCTCCATAGAGTAGTATGACTATGATAATGAGTAGTAGAACTCCCTATCATTGAGATACTATTCTCATGAAAACTATGATTTCATTATACTACTTGTTCATTACTATTCTCATTGTTTCTCATTGACTAGGATTCCATTGTACTAGTTGTTGATTATGATATCAATATATTGAGTAGTATAACTCCCTATCATCAACATTTTAAACACTCATATGGGGATCAATGGGTATAGTTGATGGGGGATCAGGGGTTAAAGCTGGGTTTTAGTGGACCCAGCAGTGAAGGATCTCCGAAAATCGAAGTCATAGATGGGAAAAGCCATATTTTCAATATATTTTCGGACACCAATGTGGTTGTGTGGATATTAATATGGGTATGGATCAATACCTATGAAAATACCATTTTTAGTGGGATGAACATCCATAAATCCCAGCTATTTTGATGTGAACAGAAGGGGTACAAGGTTTTGACACACTGCCATATTGATGGGCCGTGTTATTATAGGCCCATGTTTTGGCGGTCTAAAAATCCATTTGGCACACGGCATCGTCTCAGAGGGACCAAAGAATTGGTGCAGGATGTCTGAAAACAACTAGCATCAACTAGTCATTGCATGAAGCAACATGCAAATTTTTGCAAATGCATCACACTACAAGAATGCTTAGTCACATTTAGTTACATTGCGCTGTTTGGGTTTAAGATGGTACATGTCAAGACTATTTTGAATAAATGACCAACATAATGCTACGATGCAGCTACAATCTGAGGATTCACACTCACAATCAAAAACCTTCCATGGTACCCGGTGCCCTCTCTAATTCAATGGATATATCGACTGGTCCAACTAACATGGGCGCTGCCCCATGACTAGCTTCCAACCAACAAAAAATATTGATTCTCAGGGTCGTTGTTAGTTTGAGGGGGTGGTATTTTCCCATTGTTTGATGATCAAACCAACAATTTTCTGCGGTTCAATCATGTTCAATCCTCGTTCTGCAGATTTTAAGGCTTAAAGTATATAGATTCTTAGATCATCAGAGAGTGTGCCCCATCCCATCTTATATCCCAGTATTTTCCATCTACATCCCCTTGTTACCCTCCAGTAAATTAACAGTTTGACCCTGGCAGTCATCGGGGTTGGAAGACTAGTGAAACCAGTATAAATGAGTGATTTTCAGGGTCTATGTTAAGTTTCCAGAGGGAAAAACAAATGGTGATGATAAACTTTATAGGATATTATGACTTATAACATACTGTGGATGGAAGATATCCTGCACCACCTTGGATGGTTGACACCCTATAAATAATGGGATAAACCATCTATCAACTGGTGCAGGATTTCGCAACCATCCACCGGACCTCTATTATTTTCCACTGGGTGATTTACCAGGGGGTATATCCCATGATCCTATGATCGACTGGCACCTGAAAACACTTCCTGTGCTCTCTCCAGGTCGACCAACATTCCTTTCGTGATCGCGCTGAGCAACTTGAGGCCTGAAGTGACGGAGACGTGCTGGTTTCGTTTGAACAGCCTGGTCCTATACATGCATGTGTATTATGTATATCTATATATTATATATATATATGTATATCCATGGATTGGTTTAAGGGAACGTCTACAGGAAACCATTGAATTTTGCCATCAAATATAGGGGTTTCCTGTATTGTTTTGCCGTTAACCAATCCTACGAATATATAATATACATATACAATCATATACATACATACATATAATTATATGTTACTATGGAGTAATTGTACTTCTATCAATGATTCAATAATTGGATAACATTTCACACAATTTACACAGCGATTATGTTCTCCAACAATCACACAGTATATAATGCATACATGTATATATTACAACTGATTATTGTGCACATCTTATATTAGTATATGTATATGATTATCCATAATATGTATATATATATGAACATATGTATATCTTTACACAGCATACAGCAGAAAGTCGCCATCCGGATTGCCAAGTAGCCCCAAGAAGGCTGGCCACCAGTCAGCTCCCATGACGCGAACGAAGCAGCTATCCTGGCTGAGAAGGAACAACCAATTTGAAAATCGATGGGAACATCATTAAAATTCATTATTGGAAATATTTGTTATTGAAAATCAAAATGTTATTCCCATCAATAAATTTTCCATACACATATTTCCAATATTATTTTATATTATTCTATCACCATACACATATTTCCAATAAATTTTCAAACTGGCTTACAAATTTCTGTTGAATAATTCCCTTGGACATATTGGCTTACATACAAATGGCTTACGAATGGCCTTCTATAAAATCAGAAAGTTTTTTCCCGCAATTCTTGGACAGTTTGTAATCAGACATTCCCAAACAAAGAACCATTGTAAGAATTACCGCGGGACCCCTATTTTGTAGAGGTAGTATCAAGGGGTCTGAAAATCCATACACATCCAGAGGGAAAAAAAACACATGTTGAATGAGTTTGAATGAATTTTTGGGATTGATTTTGGGGACTCTTCATCAAAACAATGGGACCATGATTTTGAGTGTCTTGAGTGATTTCGAATGCGGTTGAATGATTTTGAATGATTTGGGGTGGTTTTGGTGATACCAATGCCTTCTCATCTAGCCTCATCTTTGATGTGCGGGAACTTGACTCCAAATACGGGAAACTAGAAATACAGAAACCACGAACCATGGTTCATCCCATATTCTTCATGGTGCCATAAACCATATATCTACTATAATCACCTCATTACATCCTTACCCTAGAACCATCTAGAACCTACCCTAGAACCTAGTTTTTGCTCACGACGCCCCTACCGGCCCTGGCAAATATGACACTTTTTGCTGTGGTGTCGCTTTGCCCGTTAGTTAGAAGTAATTATTGCCCGTTAGTTAGAAGAATTGCCGGTTAGTTAGAAGTATTGCCCGTTAGTTAGAAGTATTGCCCGTTAGTTAGAAGTATTGCCCGTTAGTTAGAAGTATTGCCCGTTAGTTAGAAGTCTTGCCCGTTAGTTAGAAGTATTTCCCGTTAGTTAGAAGTATTGCCCGTTAGTTAGACCTTGTGCACGAAGAATAGTGTGTTTTTTTGGGGGAACCGGGTGGGGTGGGGGGTGGGGGGGGCAAGGGGTACGCTGTAACATGCCAGACGCTCTTAATGCTACGCTGCAACATGTCTCTTGTCTCTTGCCAGACGTTCTTGATGCTACGCTGCAACATGTCTCTTGTCACTTGCCAGACGTTCTGAATGCTATGCTGCAACATGCCTCTTGTCACTTGCCAGATGCTCTTGATGCTACGCTGCAACATGTCTCTCGTCTCTTGCCAGACGTTCTTGATGCTACGCTGCAACATGTCGCTCCTGATGCTACGCTGCAACATGTCTCTTGTCTCTTGCCAGACGTTCTTGATGCTACGCTGCAACATGTCTCTTGTCTCTTGCCAGACGCTCTTGATGCTACGCTGCAACATGTCCCTTGTCTCTTGCCAGACGTTCTTGATGCTACGCTGCAGCATGTCCCTTGTCACTTGCCAGACGCTCTTGATGCTACGCTGCAACATGTCTCTTGTCTCTTGCCAGACGAAAATGTTTTCAGGTCAATCATGTCAAAATGGAATTTACGCGTAAAACGCATAAACGGGGACACAAGACGCATGGCACGCAGTGCATTGACAAGAAATGGTCAGCCTTGAAACGGTATATCCAAAGGAACTGTGTTCTAAGACGCCCAATGGACTGCTGAATGAAAAAAATGCCGAGTATGTGTACAGTTTTGTCTGGCGATCCAATACACTTGGAAAGGACCAGATCAAAGGCTTAGGAAAGATAGCGCACAAGACTTGGACTGCCTGAGCTGTTCTCCATGTCGCATGTCGTATGTCTACACGCTTGTTACGAAACATTCCATTTTTTTTGCGTTTAGGAATTTAAATTCATGATTAAACGCATTGGAAATACGACTTAACAGACACAAAACAATGTAAAACGCAGACCAAAATGAGCTACTGAACAAATGGGCAGACAAAGAAAACGCTGTGAGGGTCATGCGACACAGAAAAATCTGCGACTGAAAAGGTGAAAAAACAGCAGGGCCGTTACAGG
>Ga0126342_10002368_pt1 | contig 29253 bp, 30 predicted proteins | sample Cyp1metagenome_FD_92528 | JGI IMG/M metagenome (GOLD analysis project Ga0126342, IMG submission 92528) | Coral microbial communities from Lord Howe Island, Old Settlement Bay, Australia - Cyphastrea 1 metagenome | ecosystem: Host-associated > Invertebrates > Cnidaria > Coral ...
GATTCAAATTCAAGTTTTCGGTGATTATACACAGGTCATTTGGGCTGGAATTGTTTAACATTCCACTTTGCCTTGCAATAAGGCAAGCATGACAAAGACCGCAAATGCCCAAGAGAGGAAGACGAAAAGAATTCAAGCAGGTTTTGTTTTGGGCAAGTGCTCGGTATTTGGTCGTATGAAGTCCTTTGTTAAAAACACACTTGTGTTTCAACACTCCCACTCCGCTCAAACTGCCCATCCCGAGGTTGAGAAGACAAGATACAGAATGTCAAGCAGAAGGTTGAACCAGAGCATGAAGAGGCATGACATTTGGTCATGAATTCAACCAGAAACTGGAAGGAGTGAAACTACCAAACAATCTTCCAAACTCAACTTTTGGGAGGGTTTATCCAGTCCCTTGGGGATATATAAATACAACTTACCTAAACAGACCATTTTCATCCATGTTCCATAGCTATGTTAAAGTACCAGAGGGTATTCAGATTTCATCCTGGTGCTGCCCGTTGCCTTTTTAGCGGCTCCCCTTGCTCCGGTTGAATCCACTGCTCCGCGGCGAGTTTTTCAGCCTTCGTGCTTTGGTGGCAAAACCCTAAGGCGTTCTTGAGGGCCAGTTGCAGCAATAACCACTTTGACAAGGCCGAATCTTGAGAATCTATTCTACCCTCTGGTAATTTAACATAACTATGGAAAATCACCATTTTTAATGGGAAAATCAACTATAAATGGTCATTTTCAATAGCAAACTGTTAAATTACCAGAGGGTATTCTGCAGGGCTGGTCTCAAAGGCAAGCCTCAGATTCCATGGTTTGAAACCTGGCATTCCCTACTCGAATCAACATTTATTGGGATCCCCCCTTCAGAGAAGAAGCCATAAAAGAGGATGGCCATCCCTTTACCAGCTTTTGATCATGCCATATATATATAATATACCATCAGGTTATTTAACATAGCTATGGCAAATCCATTACAAATGGAGGTTTTAATGGGAAAATCATCTGTAAATGGGCCATTTTCCAGGCTATGTTAAATAGCCAGAGGGTAGAATAAATGGCTTGCATCCCAGTTTCTGCAGATCCACAACTTCTACTGGAACATCCAAATACTCGACCGTAGAAAAGCCTTAAAACATCTGAAACCATGAACGAACGACCTTGATTTTCCACGTATTCCATATCATTCTCCCCACCTCTAGAGGATTTTCCCATCCCACATTCGCGGCATCGATGGCTTTTTCGAGGTCATGGCCAAATCGAAGAACCACACGGGTCACAACCAGATCTACAAGTCCGGCACCAAGATGGCGGAGCCACGGAGCCTGTCGTGCTTTATGGTGGTAAGCTGCCCCTGCTGCATCCACAGCTACCATTGGTGCGTCAGTTAGCCTTGGAAGTTGGGAGAATCATCATGAAGCACTTAGTATTTTGTGAAATTTCTGGTCAAAGCCCAAGTTCAAACTCAACAGAGCAATATTTGAATAGGAGATTCATCCCATCCCCGTTCAGCCCTTAGACACCCCCATTGTATGGTCTCAGTATGTCTCAGTCATATGTGTTTTCATCCCTCAAATGCTTCAGATGATGGTTATTTTGGGGGGAACCATCCACAAACCAAAAAGAATCAGGAACAAAAAAAAAACATGAAAAAACAACTTCTCTGATTTGGGAATTGGATTTAATTTGCCCAGGTGGAAACTCGCTTTCGCTTGAGTGAAAGGAAACGCTTGCAGAACATATGCTTCGAACATATGAAGAATTGAAACACGTTTAAAAGAAAACGGAGTGATGAATTCTCGGTTCAAAAACTGAAAAGTCTGCGATGTGTGTCTATATATAATTATATAATATTATATATATATAGTCTTTACCTGTATTGATTGGTTCAATGGAGAATCAGCGTTTTTTTTCTGACTGGGAATGTGATCTGCAAGCTGCGGCCATATCAACGTGGGTTTGTTGGAAATTAATGGCTACCCCGAAGTCGAGAACTGGTGGGTATAGATCCCATTTCAAAACACACCAAACATCATCAATGGTTGGCCATGTATATATATATGTATATACATATATATGTATATATATATGTATATATATATGTATATATATATATATATGTATATATATGTATATATATGTATATATATATATATGTATATATCCCTATTACATCACCGCATGAGAGTTGATTTACGCAATGTTTGTTGGTTTGCAGTTTTCTTAAACATGTTTTTTTGATTTTCCAGAGATCACCACCGTTTGGAAAGACTATCCTGACTTTCAAAAGGCTTTGGTTGGGGCCAAGGTTCCTCTTCACACTGAGGATCTCCCAACAGCCCTTCTTTTGTCACCCAAATTCGTCCCTGTTTCTGGCGCCCTTTGAACGGGTCGCTATGGGAAAACCATGGAAACATCACATACCTTACTTTTTGTATCCTTTGGTTTAAATTTTTACCGTCTTTTCAATATCCTTCCGCCGTGGCAGCACCAAGCCTCCCGTCGCCATGCCGTCAGGAACCACCGCAACGGTATCAAGAAGACCCGTCGGCAGGGGCGGCCCAGATGTTGCCGCCGCTGGGATGTGCATCCCATTCAGGAGGTGGTATAGAACTATTTCATTGGTTCACCCAGTATGTATTATATATAATATACGTATATATATATATATATATTATATTATGCTATATATATATGACGGGATATGGGTCGCATGCCAATTCCAATGGATTACCATCATTTTCTTTATTCAAATTGTTATTTGTGGGTATCCCCTATTTTCAGACACATGGAAGTCATTGTATATCCATGATTGGCACGGTTTTCGTCCAGTGCTTCAGTCCTGGGCTAAAAAAAAGTCACTGGTGCTGGGAAAACTCGAAAAAAGGCTCCGACAGTCGAACTTTAAGGACTTTTTTCACAATTCGCATCCCTTTTTCAAATAGAACAACAATGGGTATTTTTCCATGTTTTTCCTAGGGAGTTCATGGTACAACGGTGACACCTTGGAAGTTCAGCACTGACATCGGGTCCAAAAAGTATGACCATGAAGTGAGTTCATGGTTATCCAAGAATTTGGAGTTTGATGATTGTGTGATCAATTAATATAGAATGTGTTTGTTTCAAATGTTTGTTTAAACATGTTTGAACATGTTTGAACATGTTTGAACTATGTTTGAACTATGTATATTTGTTCATTTACCAGATATTTATCAATATATTTACCCCTCCACAGATGTATAAAATACTCCCAATCCGTCGGATGAGGCCTCGCAAGATGTCCATGCAAGGCATGAACTGCCGCTTCGTGCGCAACCAGGTGAGGATACCATCCGCAGATCGGAGACGTGACCTGATTTGATGTCGAAGATCTAGTGATGAAATGAAACTGAACGCCTTTTTTTCAGGATAGAATTTGAATGATAGAATCTTTCAATGATGCATTTACAAAGTGCCCATTGGAGCTTTTGACCAATGGTGTCTTAAATTTGGGTACCCTGCAAATGGCCATGCTTACATTAATGTTTACTGTATTTTACTGGCGGTAAATCATCTACCAACGTCAAGGTGAGCATCTGCTCACGAGACGACGGCAGTTCCAGATCCAAAATCAGTGATACTTCGCCAGCTTCCAAGAACACAATTACCCTCTGGTTATGTCAAAATAGCTATTGAAAATGGCCATTTATTGTGGATTTACCCATTAAAAATGGTGATTTTCCATAGCTATGTTAGTTTACCAGAGGGTAATTTCCATGTTGCTTCAAGTCCAAAATACGTTTAGTTCATATGGGTTTGTCTGAAAATAGTGTACCCCTACACCCAATGGTTAATGATCATTAATCCCTACTAAATGGCTATAATTGGGGGTATACCCCATTTTCAGACACCCATATCCTGATTTCTGGAGGTTTTTTTTTGTTCGATGGCATTCCCATTGCAAGGAACCGCCGGTGTAGTTTTTGTGCGAACTTGGCTGAAGAAAACACGTGAAAAAACACAAAGGTCAGACACGTTAAAGTGGGACCCTCCGAGCACCAGTTGACAACCGAGGTGACTGGTGATTGATGGTGATGGTGATTGTAGGATTTTCCATATTATATATAAATATATACCCTAGGCTTCAAAAGACTATAAAAACAATAGTCGCTCAGCCAGCACCGGTTTCCAAAATAGACGCAAGGTTCACAAAATAGAGGGTTCCAGAAGTCATGCCAACAGCACATGTTGAAACAAACAGAACAATGGTTCCAGAAACGCTTCTTTTCTAACCGCGTCCCTTGGAAAGTTTGAGACGTACTTCTCGGTTCATCCTTGGCTGAGTGGCGAGAAAAAACACACAGATCAGAAATAGCATTAAATAGTACTAATATATATAGCTGGAACCTTGTGCTCATCATTGTCAATCAATGATTGCAGAAGCGAACAATAATTGGCCCAAGCCACCTTTTGATTTTCAGCTTGGTCGCCCAGATCCTTATCCAAGTCATTCAGTACCAGATTGTTTTCTTGTTGACACTGGCAGGACAGTACAACGTATTTCTAGCATTTGATATCTTTAAACCCAAATTTGAAATACAAATGCAGTCCAGTTGCCGAAGACGGCCACATCTTGTGATCCAGCTGGTCCGGCAGCTGGGGTGTGCTTTGAGAAAAGTGCCTTGGAACTTTTACAATATCACTTGAGCAAACAGATGCTCAAGGTTTGATATAAACAACACACACATCTAAATCACTCCACGTAAAAAAAAACCAAGGAACTTTTTGTCCAAGACATAGCATCTTCATCTACGAAACAATGCCAATAGCGGGGATTGGATCCTGGATGACAGAACACACAAGCAGTATTCAAGGTTGGTGTCTGATGCTGGCCTAGGACACTAGGAAGAGGAGAGTGATATGAGAGCAAACCAGTACATGTTTTCGGTTCAGCTCAAAATGGAAAAACATTGTGTAAGCAAGGATCTTCGCATCTTCACAGATTTCAGGATATGCCAAAGGGCCTCAGGTTCAAGAGCCGGTGCTGGCTGAGCGACACTTATAATAAATAATTTGTTTATATATATAGATTCTGGGCATAATATTATAGTGATACAAGTGCAAATTAGAACACATGTTTTTGGAAACCTGGTACGTGCCACTGAGCAACATGTATTTTTGCTCGGAGGTACCATTCTTGCACGCCCATCCTGCGATGCAATGTCATGGCTTCAAGAATTCGGGCATGTAGCACATACAATGCCATAGGTCACTGTATATAGCGAATTCCAATTAGACTACAAATTCATTGAGATTCATCAACAATGCACTTTAAAAGGAATGTCTAATTGCTGAGCGGGTATATTGTTCAAACAATATTTTGAATATATTAAATAAATATTATATAATCTATATTATATAGCTCAACCATCCAAAAGCAGTACGAATATAGATCAAACCCAAAAAGTCCTGAGTGAGATCATTGCCAACTTCACATATAGGCGGAGAAATTCACGCCCATCATGGAAAATTGATTCAGATTCTTCCATGGTCCTTGGTTCCATTTCCATCTTCTCAAACAACATGAATCAACCTGATGTACAACCAGGGTGACAACAAAGGGAAATGAAATTCAATTTGGTTCATCCAGTGGGAATGTTGTCACATTTAATCACCAAGTGTCAAGAAACGGCCCGCTTTTTCGATGTTCAGCACGAAACGGGCCAAATGGAGCCTGAGATGGCACATTGGGGCCAGGGAACTCGGACAGGGGATAGAGGCCAGGCAATCTTGTCTACTGGTGGATCTTGGTGTGTGAGAAGGGCATACTTTGTACAAACCAATGTGTCAACTAATTCCCTCAATGTTGAAAATCTTTTATATGATAAAAAACATTAGTTTATTCAGAAAAAAAAATACTATATAAATTCGATCTAGAATACAGTGTCACGCACTCATCAGTGGTTGATGGATGTGGATGGAGTTTTTGACATAGCAATCCCCAGGGCTGCACAATGTAATAACCCATAGTCAGCCTTCAGTCTCTACAAGTTACTATGTGATTTTTTGGCAAGAGGCATGCACAGTGCAGTGGGTGCCAAGCGATCATCTGCACCAGGGATATTTTGTTCCACCACACCAGCTATAGTTTCTGCTAACCATTGCATCACCACACGTCCATTGTACGCTTTGCAAATCAGCATCACGTCCCCATTGCGCTGGTACAACTGAGTTCATGAGCTGCATCATTGGGATGCAAGATCATCAGCATGATTTTCCACCATATACATCCATGCCATACAATTCATCCAATTTGGTGATTTCTTGGCAAACCAAAAAAAATAAACAAATCCAAGCTACCATTTTCTGCTGGAATGCAGGTTGGCTACATGCAATCTTGTGTGTAGCACACCAACGTTTGAACTCCAAGTATGCCCGATGCAGCCGAGTCTGCACAGAATCATCCACAGCTCCCCAGATACCAGTGGAGAGTAGAAGGTGCCTCAGCTGGACGGTGCAATATCACAAGGCTAGCCACATCTCTGGAGAAAAAAACATTTTATATTTCTGCACACCTGTCAGTAGCTAGTTTTAGCTTTACACACACTGTTTTGGCTTCCTTTTTTTCTCTCTCATTGGCTGCAAGACACTTCAATGCTACCAAATAACATCGTGGCACCATTGGCCACATACAAAAGCCCAAGGTGGAGCACGTGCATGAAACACCAGCGAATAACTGAGGGATGGAATCTGCAAAGTCCAATCAAAGGACCTCAGGGAATGCAGTAAGGCTTTGATCGGTCCTTGTTTTATCTCACCAGTCACTTTTTCTTGAATCTCTACAAAACATTTCCAAGAGCTCACATCTGTTTGAATTGTCGTGGTTTGTTTTTCTTGGAGGAGGCTTTCCTGGAAACTGGAAATGATTGATCTGTATCTGTTTGCATACTAGTCTGACTTGTGTTTTTGCTGGTTGGTACCCTTGATTTTCACCCCTCAGGCCATCCCATAAACATACCAACAAGTCAAAATCAACCAAATGGGTACATACTCAAAAAAATGACAGGTAGACAGTGGGCAGCATTTACGAAACAACCACCGGCACCAGTTCTTCAAAGAAAAACACGCTTGAAATCAATTCACATGATCCCAGAATCAAACACGTCGAGTTGGCATGCGATGAGCCAAGTACTGGGTGAGGGAGAACTCCTGATGGTTGTTGTGTTCAAGGTTCCAAAACAGTTCATCCCAGTCGTTTGATATCCCCTTTGCTGTGCAAAGGTGGCAAATCGATTCGGCATTCCACATCACCTTTGGCCATGTCCAGATCTTCTTATGAAAACTCCAATCACCACGCAATTCTGTCACCTGAAATTTGTATCCCTGATCTGTCAAGGGCTTCCCAGCCATACGTGCTGCATTCCCTCTGAGCGGTTGCCCCAAGGGGTCAGTCGTCGGGAACCGGGCATAGAATGCATGGTTTGCACTCCATGTGACCCTCCGTAGTATACCATTAATGGTTTCATTTGTCAGTCTTGATTCTGGTATTGCACAAACCAAAAATCTCGACCAGCGCACTGACACCGGACGCCACAAGATCAGGTTGACAAACAATGCCATGATATGGTCTGTATTGAAATTTGTGTCCACCCTTGCACTGTCTCCATAAATGCCTATTGGCACAGTGAACGACATCTCTTCATCAGGAACATCAGCAGCCCAAGGCTCACCATAAGCCTTTGATCGCTGCCAGTACTCTCTCAGTTTGGGGCCAGGAATTTTGATTTTTGCCTCCTTGAATAAAAAGCTCATAGTGTTGTGGATGTCCAAAATAGGCCAGGGCTCTACCACAACAGTGGGGCGTCCATTAGTATCCATGTATTTGACAGGCAAATCGACGTAGGAAATTTCCTGGGTGTGTGCAGTCTGCTTTTTCCCTATATGAAGGTATCAGGTTTTTGACACAGGATTTTCATGGATAGTAAATCCAAATGGTTGTTTTTGGGATGCACTACCCATACATGATATATCCTATACAATAGTAATTGTTAAAAAATATTATACAGTTAAAAATTGTGACCATTGTAAAGTAGTGTGGCAGGGTCATCATGTCAAGTATCTCATAGGGTATGTGTAGAAAATTTGCCCTAGGGGGTTGTCATGAAAATATGCCCTCCATCCACCATGATGTATATGCTGATCTCAAAGCTGTTGTGTTTGGTTCTGTTGGACATAATTTTGGGGCGCCGAAATCAAGGAGCAAGAAGATAAATTATATAATATTTATAAATTATAAATTTTAATATATAATAATGTCATAAAAATATGGGGTATCTACTCCAATTTTAAGTGTTATTGCGTAATTATTATATTAAGCATTATCAGGGGTATTTGTGTCAGCCAAGTTTCAGGACCACCAGAAAGGATACGCCAAAAATCTCTGCTTTCATTCCCTCGAGTCAACTTGCCCAATTTCTGGGTGGTAGGTGCCAACATCGTTGAGGCTGAATCCTGAGAACAGAATAGGGAACTAATGATTTCACAGAGATAAACCAATCTATAACCACTAGGGGTCTTTACCAGGTAAATGCAATAAACAAGCATAGCAGTATGATTAATGACCATCAACAACTTTGCATGCATGTATTGGTTATTTGGTAGGCACCACACTCATCATCACCTGTCAAATTGAATTTTCGACACCAGTAAATTTGTTGAAGTTCCTTTGAATACTGTAAATACTGTATCACATTTTTTTCAATGATCCATAAAACATATACCCAAGGGTGGGTAGTTGACTATGATATATGTATCGAAGTCGAATAAACCACCTGACATGATATAACACCAATTTTCATGTCCATCCAGCCCTTACCAAGCAATGCTGTATGCCAAGGTTCACTGACATGGGCTTGGAGATTGCGCATCGCTTTCCCCACAGTGCTTGACTCAGCATTGGCGCCAGGGAATGCTTGCAGTTGTTTTCTGTTGCAATGGGTGTTATGTTTTTACTGGTAACACATTTGTAATTCATATATATAGATAAGGAATGATAAGGGGAAATCTGAAAACATGAGAAATTGAAACCCTAATGCAAGTGGACGGTAAATAATAATAATAATAATAATATATGATATGATATGTCAGCAAATCAAAACCAGAAGGTTCAATACTTACATCCATTAGGACACTCAGCATGTGTCTTAAACCATTGCTAAGAGAGACAAACAATGATGCCCATAATATCCACAGCCCATATGAAACATGCAGGCAAGTTTCCCCACCACACACATCAGTGATCGCATTTGACAGAACTTGTGATTCTGCATCATCACCATGTTCACCTGCGTAGGGAGGGAGAATGTAAATCAAAAGTTCCCTGTTGATTGATCATGCATAAACTTTTTTGGAGCTGCGGCAAATCCAAAATAGTTTAGACATTCCCTTTTCACACGAGTGAATGCGGCACCATCAGGTTGAGAATAGGTCAATCTGCCAGATCAGATCATGGCAACACAAATATTTCATCAAAGATGCCGCAACCGATCCCTTTTGGAACCGGGTAGCAACCATAGGACAGACCATACGTCATGGTCAAGCTTTTAGCAAACTCTGGAAACCTGCAATGATGGTACAGACTTGCACCCACATGAGCCAGAAGTTGCCAGGTTCCAACAATACTATATTGACCTATATACTATGGTTTCCAAAAAGCATCATCATCAACAGAATTGAAAATCACATGTTTGGGGGTCAAATGTCAATTGAAAGAATAAATCCCGGCAGCATTTAGCTCCCCCTTGCAATAGCTGCACCCTAACACTGCATTGGGAATTCCAGAGTCAAGAAAAGCATTGAAAGCATCAAAATTATCGATTGATTGGCCCGTTTGGGTTCTGTTCCATATCTACTTCATATTGGACCGGGACAGCATCGTGGTGTAGTCCTCAATCACCTTCTGGGCATCGCTGATCAAGCTAGTCAGGTTTGAGTCCTGAGCAAACATGTTACTGATTTTATTGTACTAGGGATGGAGGAAAGCAGTAAACACATTCATTGGGATTTCCGACATAACTTGAAACAATATCAGATCATATGATATGTTCACCAAAATCAATGTTCTGATTCTGATTTCATAGCCAATTATTTTCCAAACAAGTGACATTTTTGCAGCCAAAAATCGTCATGCCTGTCAACCTGTGTTTGGATCTTCTGACGCATGTCACACATCGAATTCTTCTTCTTGATCATCTGGCCACCAATCGCAACTCGTAGCTCAGGCACCCTTGGCAGTCGCCACGGGCTCCCAGGAATGGATTTGGTGGCAGAACCCAGGTGCAAGTGCATTTTAGATTGAGTAGATTCTGAAATCATAGCATAGTATTCATAAAAAAAATATTATATATATATACACTGATCGATATATATTATATTAAATTATTACTATGTATAATATACAATGATTTCAGAATATGTTCAATCTGAAATGCAACTTAACTGTGGGCTTAGGTGATATTGGTCGGCACAATTGTAACTGGAGAGAGACCATTGATGTTGCTCAAAATATGAACAAAAGTAAGAATTGCCAAAACATGTGGCTTCACATTGGAGCCCTGGGAAAATGAAAAAAACATCAAACAAAAAATGCCCAATAGAAAATAGTGTCAGGGTTTGGTGGCTCAAATTAAGAAATGCCATTGCAATAAAGGTCCTCACAAGCAGTGGTGCCCTGTTTCCACCTTAGACATATGTCAAAAATAAGGTCAATTAATTTGTAATACGTGAATTGGACCTTACTTGCACTGGCCTCAGGGATCCTGAGGGGGTTCAGCAGCTATCATGTGATTGATGGTGACATCCCAAAAAATCCCAAATATCATCAAACATAGCAGTATATATTCAATGCTTTTTTGGGGATCACAAAATCATGGGTTTCTAGTGGGGCATTGACTTTGTCACTGAATGTGGCACAATGAAACTAGTATCTTATCCAAAACAGAGTTAACAAAACATAGTTTTAGCCACACAAAAACGGCATGTACAAAACAAGATTGTGAACAAAAGAGGATTCTGGTGTTAAGTGTTGTAGATAGCGACTATATAATGGATTAAACAAAGAACCCCAATGTTAGCAATCTTAACGGTTGGGCACACTGTCATACAAGTATAAGGATTAAATCCAATGGTGTTGGATGATGGGGTTAAGCCACGCTTGTTTACAGTGCAATAAAAGAACATATGAGATGTTCTTAACTTAACCTGTGGCTCATATGACAAGATTCTTTTTTGGTCCATACTCCCCTTTACCAAGAGATGGTAGCCTGCATCTTGAATAACATGTATTCGATTGAATTTCCCATTGGAATGCTTTGCCATGGTGTGGCAATATCAGCTATTATTTCGCAAAATGCACCAAAAAAGACTGCAACTCAAAATATACTAAAGATAATCCATAGCAATTGTGCATATAATTGGGCACTGGCACTAAATAAACTATAAAAACAGGAAGTAAGCTTATAGATGTTATATGTATTTACATTGGATATGATCGATTGGTAAATATTATGTTTACATTTAACAAATTAATGCATGAAGAACATATAATCTAGTGTTAATACTACAATAATTACGTATATTGATAATATCATAGTTTATATTTACAATATAATACTATTTATAGCATAGTACGTACTATATATTATATAAATAATAATTATATCATTATATATTTATTATATTATGATATATTACAATATTATACCTATATATATATTATTATATATTATATAATATATATGTATATATTATCTATTTTATTTTTCAATATAATATATATTATATTCATTTCTTTGTTATATAATATATATTTTATTTTGGTTTACCATATTATAAATATTGTATGTTAATCAATGGTACTATATTATATTTTCATAATTCAATATTCTTTATAATTGTATTTGCATTTTACATGATAGATAATATATAATATAATATTTTATGATATGATATATTGTATATTATACTATTTTATCTTATTAGTTTATTATATTTTATTATATCTTCACTAGTATATTCTATTTTATATTTACTATATTGATCTTTTTTTTATATTTTATTATATACATTGTATTTTATAATATATTATATATTCTATATATATATATATTGTATATATATATAGGAACCCATCACCCAGACTCGGCCTAAGGCCCCTGCAGATTAGAAAGACCTTTCTCACGACCAGAGGCATCAACGATTTTGTCGTTGAGCGCGCTCAAAGCCTGTCATGCTGTATGATTTGGATTTATGTATTATGTGTTATTTTATGCAACACGTAGTGTATTAATATAAAATAAGGTCCTGGGAAATCAGCTTAAAAGTTCGGAATCCCAATATCCCATTTGTTGTTTGGGTTTTGATGGTCCTTTTGGTTTGGGGAGATACTTTAGATCCACATCAATTGTCAAATCTGCAATTTGCTAGAGGGAAACCATGCCATTGCACTTATGCTCAATGGGACCAAGGGCAATTGTTGTCCTACCCCCTTTTCAAACTATGATAACACATAATTCCCAGACAACATCCCTATTGGATTAATTCACAAAGCCTAATTGGATCATTTGGTGAATTCGTTCATGCGTTTATTGTGATGACATGATCCATACATGTTTTCGAACCATTAAACAAAAGCCAACATGGTAGGCAAAAATCATCATAAAGGACCAGGTACACCATTTCAAGACGGTAATGATTTCTACCCCAAAGATGGTTTTATATTGGGTACACCCAGACTGGGCCTTCTTTGCTTTGTTGAAGAGATCTTTTTTGGCTTTCTGTTCTTCACGTGCCTTCTCCTTGTCCAACTTGGCTTGCTCCTTCTTCAGTCGCTTCTCCTTTTTCTCCTTGGTTTCCTTTTTCCCACCTCTGCCTCCCTTGCGCTTTCCTCCCTTCTTGTCCTTCTTTTTTTTTTCTTTTTCTTGCCCTTGCCGTATCATGTGGTGGCAAAGGATGGGACTAGGGAATGGAGAAACATACAGAGAGATTGAACATTATTTATCGAGAGATTGAAAATCATTCACCGAACCATACACATGCACATGCGCTTAAGAGTTTTCATTGGTGCAAGCAGCAAAAAAAATATCAAGTATGCATGCAGATCGATCTTTATGGATTACCAAAGAAGCCATGTTAGCATTAGTCTACATTCAGGTCAGATGCACACAGTGCTGCGGAAATACTCAACACTAAAACCAGGCGCAGAGGTTATCAAGCCTCATCATCACTATTTGACTCTTCTTCTGAACTCTCGATCTCCACATCATCATCATCATCAGACCCACTCAAGGATCTCTTCTTTTTTCGCTTCTTTGACTTGTTCTTCTCCCTGGATTCATCATCACTGTCACAGTCGCAGGCCTCAAACAGGTCCTCAATGATCGTATCCTTCTTCTCTGATATGCCTTCACTGTCCCACACAAGGAACAATCTCATTTCCTTTGTGACAGGGTCGGCATAGCTTGGTCAGGTCAGGAATGAAAAGGGATCCAAACACATTTTTGGGGTTGCCGTGCAAGACAAATAAACAGTTATCAATGAATGATCATTGCATTTGCATCACACATCCCATGAACAGATTCATATGATTGTGTTTGTAAACCACCATTGGTCCTCAAAGTACATGGTGGTTGGAAAGTGATACACTAGCTGCATCATAAACAAAAATGTGAAGTCATGTTTCAAGGATTGTGCTCATTCGATATATCAATAGTATAAAGTTACCGAATGCTATCAGCCCATGATGTTTAAATCAAGCAATCACCTCACCATACCCACTGTGCTCCACACACTGACACATACACAAGACAGGCTAAAAAGGAGTTCGGGCTAATGCTTTTGACTTGACTTGTCTTTGATTGTACCACATACTTGTATGAATAAAAACCGGTGCCACATATTATATAGATCTTTGTTGTTTGTGATATTTCGTTTTTTTCAAACATAGTTGGAATGCGAAGAGGGTTCTCCAAATTGGATTACTGATACATTGGTTTGAATCAATATAGACTTGCCACACTGACCAACCCTGCAATGATCACATCCACCAGCCCACCAGCAGATCTCAAAACAGCACCATGAGGAAACCAGGGCAATAGTCGACCCTATGTGCATATCATTTTAAAGTATGAGTAACCTTTAGCATTCAATAAATATAATGATATTACAACAATCATTGCAGCAAATGCACGCATATATGCATAGATCGATCCAAACAAATATATAGTCAGTTCCAACCCCCAACAGCACCACAACTTCCCCAGCCTCGTCACCCGGACAGTCCGGGTGCTCCTTGCTGTTTTTTTCTTTGGTTTCAGCATCCTGAAGCTTTGCATTGCAGATCTTGTCTGCCATGCTTTGGGATTCATATTTTCTGGCCACTTGGCTTCGTGTTAACCATACACGTGCTCCGTGTTGGGTTGTGGTGTTCTTCTCTGCAAAGCGTTTGTACAACGCTGAACGCTTCCACTCACCTTCACACTGCTCCCATGCATCACGAAGCACTGCGAGCTTCTCCTTGCCTGGCATAGGAAGAACAGCATGTAAGTGTGAGCTAGCAGGCACATCATGGACACTACACCGATCAAATTAACAAACCCACAAATATCATACATCATGCAGAATCCTCACATGTTTAAGTGCTACTTCATACAAGTTTTAGATTTCACTGCTAAAGATGACTTGGTTGATCTTCCAAGAAGGCTTATACAGCTAGCCAAGAAACAGTAGTGCGCATTACTGTATGCACGCTTCATCTCTTTCGGGCAGTCCCTTCCTGAGGCATCACGGGATTTTTTTCAGTAAACACGAACGATATACCTCTGGAGGAAATAGTGGTGCATACCCAAAAAAATGGTTTGCTAAGGAAAAAAGTTGCATGCATGCAAACACCGACAAAAGAAATTAATCAAACATATTTAATATCCTATTTGCAGACCTCAACACCAAGAGAATACAGTTGTGTGCATCACAAACATGCATGGAGCGACGACCTACCTTATATCTAATAGATGTATATTATATATATATATGCATGTATGCATTGTATGAATTTATGATATACAATATATATTTGGATATATATATATATAATATATTATATATTATATACAAAATTATATACTACACATAACTGATCTGATGAACTGGTATCAAATATAACAACCAAACACGACAGGTGGGAGCACAGCACACGCACACATTTGATAGTACACACACACACTTGCAGTAGTTATTAATGATGCAGTCATGCCATGCTAAAGCTCTAGCTGTCGAGTTTGTGCATGTTCTCAAGACATAGAATGCATTGTTCACCTGAATCATGACAAGGTTCGGTCAAACGACCTCGAAAATTGCATATACCTTGCATGGGCAGCTTTCTGTGCTGGGGTCTTTTCCTTTCGTTTCTTGGATGTGGCAGCTGTTCCAGTTGCCAATTGATGTGCGTTCTGGCTCCCATCATCTTCTTTTTTGACTTCTCGGTCAAGTTCTGTCTCAAGATCTCCTCCAGATTGACCTGACTTGGGTTTTCTCTCATCAGCTGCTGGTTGTGCAGGGGGAAGTTGCTCACTGGTGTTAGCTCTGGTCAAGTTGTCCTCATTTGCTTTCTTTTTGCTTGCATCATCAGCTGCCTCACTTCTCATCGGGGTTGCCTGCAGCTTCACAGCTTGCTGCAGGGCTGCTGCACCAAGAGTTTCCTGGGGTGAAGTCTGCTGGGGACGCTTCGCTGCTGCTTTGCTTGCAGTTGCCTTTGGGCGCTTGTCAGGTTGCTCCTGTGGAGCTTCTTGCTGCGGTACATTGGTTTGTTCCATTGCTGGCGCTGCAACAGCTGTGCCAGTAGGTTCTTTGTTTGCATCATCTCGAGTGTTCTCACCATTTGCATCCTTTTCCTCCTCCACTGGTTGCTCACTTGCTGTCTTTGCTTTCTTGGCTTTCTTTCCCTTGAGCCTGTTCTTTCGTTTGGTGCCTGATGCATTGTTTTGATCTGGTTCCTTGGGGCTTGCTTCTTCTCCATTGGTCTGATTCTCACCAGCATCAAGCATTGGGGTATTTCGGCGGTGGATTTTCTCCACTGGAGTCTTAGGTGGTTCTAGGATAGGCACACTGTTCACCCTGACAAGCTTACCAGCTTTTGCTGTGACTGGTGGTGATGGGGGCTTTTGAGATTCCATGATCCTAGCAGCCTCCAAGCCCTTTCGAGCATTCTCCACAGCCTCGGCATCTGTTGCAGGAATTGTCGTGGCAGTGCTGCTGGCTCCTGCAGGTGGCCACAGTGTGATGGGATGGTTCAAAGACTTTGGTTTTGTTCAACATCAAACAAGCACAATCATGATCAATTAGGATGTAAACAATTTTGTGTTTGTTAAATGAATCCCAATGGACATTATCTGAAATATTATATAATATATTGAACTCCAGATTATGTTTTTCTGGTATGACATACCTGTGTTGGGATCAAACCTGTGTTTCAACAATGACCAGTGTGGTACCAATATCACTCCAATAGGCCAGGCATTGATCCAGATGCATTATGTGTTTTCTAGGCTTATTAGTTTATATGATCAATATACATTCAAGTCTAAATACATATGGGAAAATACATCAGAAGTATCAATTAAGAGAATGGCTAAGCATAGACAATTTAGATTCTACTTTGGCAATTACACACATGCAACTGTGTAACTGGGCAGAGTTCACCACTGAAGATCCCAGCTTCTATTTCGGGATGCAATTGCATTTAGGGAACTTGCGTCACCAAAGGCCATGGCACCTATATCAATATGATGCATGCCACGATGCAACACACAACAACCACCAGCAACCACATTGTTACAGAATATAACTTGTACAGGAGCAGGGTTCCCCGATTCCCCAGAACAAGATGAGCATTAGTGTTTGAAATGGTCACTGCTATGGACCATACACATCAACCCAACAATCAATCATATTGAGTTCATCAGTAGCAACAATCTTCTAATCCATGGGATCTTTTTTGACATTGAGCTATAACAGAAATGATTTTAAAACAATTGTGGTTTTTCACATGCATTTTAAAACCATAGCTGATAATTGCTGGAAGTAAAAATTCCATCAACCATCAATCATGTGCAAGTAATTTATTAATATAATGCACACCATGCAAGATTCAAGCAATTGTTGATCAATTTATTTTTAGCACCACATCAAATAGCCACACACAATGTACAAACAGCTGTCCTGGGGACCCTTCAGGGGATGGAGCACTAGAACTGGGTTGTGACAAAGAGACTCCAGAGCTGGAAGTTGAGGCAGCACTGCTTGACTTCGTGCTGACCGAAGACACAAATGCCGCTCGATCTGCCAACCTTGACAAATGGGAGGCGGTGTGGTGGCAACAGGTTTTGTTCCAATGGGATTAGATTCTGATCTGATATCATGGTTCATTCTGTGAAAGCATCCTAGCAATATACCATCATTCCAAAAAATAAGGCATGGACAGAACTGATAACCATCCAAATTCATCATCGGCCAGCTGGTGACCCAAGTTCCGTTCAACTATATCCCGGGCAACTTCAAGCTCCACACGCCTCTTAGACCGGTCAGCAGCACGTTGTAGTACTTCTTGTACGGTCTTCGCCATGATGCCCCAACCAGGCAATGTTCAATCCAAATTGCTACAAGAATGTATCATGGCCATAATGGAGCTCACACAATGCAAAACCTCTATTATGGATTCAATTTGTTTCAAAAAAAAACAGCGATTTTTGGTGCCATGTCGTTCACGCATAATTACTGTCGTTCACGCATAATTAAGGTCGTTCACGCACGGTTCACGCAGTTTCACGGTAGTTTCACGCACCCCCCTGTTACATATAAAAATTGAATATGTTACTCAACAATTTGCGTGAAACTACGTGAAACTGCGTGAACCTGCACAACACTGGAACATTATACAGAGTCACATGTGAAACACCGTGAAACACCGTGAAACCCTATGACAGCTGTCAAACCTTATACATTATGGGTGTATTATTTTGTTGGTTTTTATATTGGTTTACAACCACCTGGAATCCCTTGAGATGTAGTCTCAATACATGTGATGTTTTTTGGTACCCAGCTTGGATCACTCCATCCCACGGCCACTGCTTGGAAGCAAAGGGTGCAAATTGGGAATCATTATGAATTTGAAAAACAAATACAAGAACCAGTACTGATACGATATTTATATATATATATATATTAATACTAGTCATATAATATTATATGTTATATATATATATGTTCAATTGTTGATCGTTGAACAATCAACATATTTTGCAGGCCATGGCAGCCCTCATCCCAAGCAGGGGTGTGGCACCCAAATAGCACTGAATTGTGCCACCGTGTGTAGTTCACACTGTGTGCAATAAGCATCATAAAGGCAAGCCCCACGTTAGATTTGATTTGGGCTACATTTGAATTTGAATGGGCTCTGAGGATTTGATTTTAAACCCAATCCAGCCCTGTGGTGAGAATGGGACGGTAGGTGCCATCCTTCACCATTTGTTTTAAGTCCTTTCGGACATCTTCCAAGGTGGCATGACGCCATCGGTAAGGAGCCTGGCATGATGACCGAAGAGGCAATATGGTGAATGGGATATAGGGCATGGTGTGGAGCGCAGTGGTAGAGGAATTTGTTTTTTTTTTTTTGATAGGGATGTATCCCAAGGAAGCATGACCAGAACATAGATTATAGTATTGCAAACTACCACAACATAATTCAATTTGACATCAAAAGGAGATATCATAGCTAGCAGGTACACCCATAAATGAGAATCAATGGGTTGTTATGATATGTAAAATCAGAAGTGTCATGTGTAGGGGTGCATGATGGATATCACACTTTAGTTCATAGTGCTACAACCAAAGAAGAACAACAAACACCATATTTCTGGATTAACAGCTATCTCCAACAACCAGTGTGTTTTCCCATGTGTTTAAATGTGCTATCTTTCACCACACTAGTTTTTGGCCATTCTTTCGCACAGCAATTTGTCCAATCAACAATATAACATGTGAGTAAAAACAAAAACAATCCAACAGCAGTGCCAACCTTCACAGGTGGATCTGGAGCTTTTGCACTGTTTTGCCTGCATCCAACTGCCTGGGCATGTGAAGTTGTTTCAATCAGCTGATTGATCAATGAGTCTGCTAATAATGGACATTTAAAATACAATTCACGTTTTAATTAATAAATATATCATTATATATTGCACTATATATTGACAAACAATAGTATAGTTGATCATATGAGTTTTATATTATTTTCATATATATATAATAATATATATATATAAGCACAATAGTATATATCATAAACAATGAAATTTGGCAAATATAATACTATAATTTATACATATAATATATAGTATACTACATATATATTACATGATATATATATATATATATTAACATTTATTTTTATATTATTATGTTATAAATATTACAAGCCTATATTATGCATATTCGTTTACACATGAAATCCAACCCATTGCTTGCAACCATGGGGCTCGGGCCATAAAGGCTTTGTGCTGGGTTGCCAAGTGTTTGGCAAATTGTCGTGGATAGACAGCACTGGCTCGCATTCCATGGGATCCTGTCCTCAGATTACCAGGAGACTGACAACAGAGATAATGACTCAAGTAAAATAACTGACATATACCATTTTTTGGGGGCAATAACATGGGTTCTCAAGCAGGGAGAGCACACACAAACCACCATCATGAATGCATAGGTGTTAACATATGAAGGTTTCAACTTTGACAACATCCAACAACCTGGAATGAGCGTTGTCAATGTCAAATCCAAATCAAGGTACACTTGAACCTTTCCACTCTTGGAAATTGTTTTTTTCACCATTTGGTGCTTCTTCACGGCCTTGTTCTTTTGAAGACGACGTTTGTCCTTTGGAGTAAGTTTCCTCTTGAAAGAAGCAAGGTAAGGCCTAGGCTGCAGTTCCGGGCACAGCCAGCATCATGTGCTCAATGCAGGCACTGATGCATTCGAAGATCTTGCAGACCAGGCACACAGACCCCATAAGAAGTGTTGGTTTGCAATTGGGATGGCCATACGCCCCCATAGGACTTGGTCGTGCATGTGTGGTGTGTGCTTAGTGGGGTGAGGCAACATCAACACATCATAGAGGACACTACCCAAGAAGTTGAAAGTTCTACATACAAACCATTGACTGAGCCCAGAACAATCTCACCTTTCCCCACAGCACAGGGTCCATCACAATCGCCATAAATTTCAGGTACGGGAATTCAGGCATCAATGATCCCGATGGTTGTTCCCAAAGTATCTCCAATCCACGGGCTATTGCGATCAAAGAGAAGATCACAAATCGACATGTGATCCTTAGAGTCACAGCAGTACAAGTCACAGCAATTGGTTAATTATAATATCATATATAATTATTATAATATATATAATAGAATGTAATACCAGATTATAAGATTATAATATCACTAGAGACAACCACAAGAAAACATCATACCAGGTTGAACAACATATATATATAATACAGATAAGCATCGAATTTGCAAGCCTTATGTAGGGACGTTTTGTATCTCCGAAGATGTGGTCTTTGGATCTTTTTGAAGTGGATCGGTTGACCCAAATCCAAGACCCACAGGGGGGGCCCCCCACAAGGAGCCCCCCCTCCTTCACTTGCAGCAGCTTCAACAGGCAGTTGTACCAGCCATCCCTGAGCAAACAGTGGCATAGGATTACTGCATTTGGAACTTTGATTTGGGATGAAGATACAAGATCAACTTACAGTAGTAAGAAAAAAAATGATGGCAGGTCCCACATCTTTACAACCAGTTGTTGTTGAAGCACTGCAGTATATCAGATCATGAATGCATTGTGGGCATGCGGGGCTGTTCTCGTGCAACTCAACTCTGTAGAATTTTCAAGGCCCCTACTTCAACTATGGATAATTGATATTGATGCATCAGATCAAATGAATTGGTATCAAATTACAATCCTGCAAACATTCAATGCATATATCAACGAAATAAAACTTATATAGACTCTTTGAGTTATCAGCAAGTTAAAGAACCCCGAAGGAGGTCACTGAATAGCTGAGTATCAGACGTAGACATGATGTCTCCCATGTTTCCCTCCGTTGCCAGGTCAAAGTAGCTCCTCAGTTACACCGGCACTTTGGCAGGCACCAGACAGTTGGTTTCTCAATGTGGTGTTTTGGATGTGTGATTGTTTACACATTTCCACATTATTTAAGATGTTCGACATGGAAATTTATGGAAATTGGAAAATCTATTTGATTTATGTAATTGATAGGCTTCATAGGCAGCACTGCATATGTTTATCCCCTATTCACATGTTAGACCAAAGTGGACACCAGCACAACCACTTCTGCCAGACAATTTAAGTCAATTGATTTCCACAGAATATGTTCTGACCATTGACTTTTCCAGGTGGTTGTTCCCAACCTAGTGTGCCTTCTTGGGCCCTGACGTTTTCATTCCTTGGGCACCTCAATCAACAGCCCAAAGATGGACAGGCTCACAGCATTGCTAAAGTAGGTTGGCCAATCCAATCATGCAGTTTCAAAATGAAGAAGGTTGGTATTAATTGTTTGATCGTAAACAGTTTCACCATCAATTATGGTAACAAAACGTATCCTCCCAATTTCTCAAGATATCCAAAACTCAGTATATTATATACCACAAGATATTTTTTAGTTGTATAATTTATACGTGTGCAAATTCCAACAAAGTTGGGCACGCATTTTAGTTCATTACCCCAGTCCAAAAAAGGATTGAGTTTCCAGTGTTACCCACTCACTGGGATTCCAGCTGAACTGCTTGGACACTTCGCCGTGACCCCCGAAGGCATCAAGAAGGTCCACGTCCTGGGCTGGCTTGGCACTCAACAGTGACATGGGCTAGCTTAGTTCCAGAATACCTCATACGATATATATATGATAGTCATTATAAACATATTAATCTATCTAATATATCTAATATATCTAATCCAATATATATCTAAAAAATATAATATATCTAATATATCTAATATATCTAATATATCTAATATATCTAATATCTAATATAATATAATATTATAATATGATTTAATAAATATTATATTATTATTTAAAATATAATAATTATAATATTATTTCCCTAGAATTAAGGGTGATCCTATATGACATTGGATTTTAGTGTCATGTCAATAGTGGGTCATAGTACTGCTTTTGATTTTTAGTATCAAGAATCTACGAACATATTTAATGTATGCACTCATGTATTGTACTGTTTTACCCACTATTATGATGCACTTACATTGGCATGTCTGAGCACCAAGCCAACCTTACAATGTGAACAAAAGACCGGATGTTCTTGTACATATCAGATTGGCTCATATATGGCCAGATTTTACAGTCATTCAATTCCGGTTCAAAAAACTCAGCCTGTTGGTTTTGCATTACCCACCAGGAGTCTGCCAAGTCTAGTTTGTTTTAGGTATTTGAGCATTTGTCACAAATAAAGCCCATCATGAAGGCAATCAGAAGATTACAGTGTATCATTTTTTCGGTATCCAAAAAGGATTCAGCATAAGGTGTGCAATTACTTTCCGGATCCCAATCTAGGTCAATCAACTTTTCTTGGGGTCGGACTCTGTGGCAGTAGTCAGGATGAGCGTTCTGTGCAATCATGTCACAACAGTGCAACCTTAGTTGGCAGGATGGCATGATACACAAACCAAATTATTAGTATGGACCTTTCATGGTGCTCTATGCTCAATCTATCATAGCTATCATTCATTTTGAAGGCAGACATTTGTCAATACAAACGCACTTCATGAATCAATGTGTTCAAAATATGTACTGTACTAACTTGAGCTTGAGTAACACCACCAGTGGAACGCCCCATGCAATCAAAAGTGCTGATGCCCTTTTTGAAAGAGCCAGCGGATTTGTGGTCCATGCTTTACGCACCATGGTGATGCCTGGCTGGTACCAAGGTTGAGGCGAGCTTCGAGGATCTAAGGGCTGCGGCAGGCAAGAAAGTGAGCTTGGAATGGGGCATGGATGCAAGTCTGACATCTCTGGTAAAATCAATCGGTTTCTATTTCAGCTCAGGTTCTCTTTAGTATCCTTCATGTTCATCATTTCAGGTGATATAAAATGCTTAGCTTTTAGGTATTGGGGAGAGCCACAAAAAACCTTTTTGGCAACAACCAGTGATGGCTACTAACAGCCTTTGAGATTCCACTGCTGTACCAGTATCAGAACAGCAAAACCTGCAAGTACATATAGAAGATATATGCTGAGTGAAACCTTTTCCCGACTGCCTGTTTCACACTACCGCCCTAAGATCACATCAGTTGCAAATGATTAAGGATACCATTATCACCCCTTGATCACCACTTTTCTCGAACTGCAGCATCCCACTGCTGTTGCATCTCACATCCCCTGGTGAAAGCAGGCCCACACAGCAATGACTAATGCTGGAGGGTACAGATTGGGTCCTACATAAAACGGACAACTACTCAAAGATCACAGTGAGTGCCATGTCCCCATTCAAAAATCACAAAGACCAAAAAGATCCAAAAAGTAAAAAAAAACACTGGCTTCAAACAATTTGCATTGAACAAGTTCTTGCATGAACACATTTGTGGGGATGTAAAGCCAAACATTTTTTGATGCTATCCCAAGTGTTGATCACAAGCGGAATTTGTGACAGACTTGGGGCACAGCTGTATCACCCCGGGTCAGCCACGCAGTGCCCTATGGGACTTCAGCTTGAATACACACCCTAATATGTTTGAACTTCCGAAGGCCATTTCCACTGAAACCAAATCATTTTCATGGGCGCTCTGTGGTTCTAATATTACTTTTGTCATCAGGTACTTCAGGAGATCATGCCTCTAACAGCACAAATCAGGGATGACTTTGACTATGTTTTACCAGGTGGACAGTATTTAGAATCAAGATACTTTTGAATGTTGAAGCATACGAGTCAACTACACAGCTTTGAGGCCTAAGACCTTCCATGAAGCACATTGGATTCCTATTTGCTCACAGGCGACCACCCGCCCACCATCTTTGCCATACGCCACCTCACTTGGCAGAGGCGAACAAGGGATGAGTCACCAAATAGTGGCATGGGATCTGGTCTGTTGAATAGCAGGCACAATCTATCATTGCAGCTGGATTGATTTGGGAAAATAATCTACCAGATGACACGACAAGATATCAGTATTCAATGTGTATTTAATGTTTTGACAAACTAAGTCATACATGAATGCAGTGAAGTTATTCATGATTTGATATCGCAGGTTCCCATATCTACTTTGTTTGTACCAGAACTGCCTTCCTTAAGCTTAGACCATAAAACCCACATAATTCAAACTTAAATTTGAGCAATGAATTTGCTTGGTGAATGATTGCATTGTGAAACCCATGCACTTTCCAAATTCAAATCACGTCCTTTCCAATTAGTATAAATCAGATTGCATATTATACCTTTATCATATCATGTATATATATAAATATAAGTTCAAATGTGACCATTCTGATATAAACACACATGAACTTGCCCCACAAGAAACTATATAATTGTTCTGAGTGTTCAATCAACATCATATGAGAAAATTGTGGCACCGGGCGCTGGCTCACAGCCACCATAGCTGTTCCATCCAATGCTCACACCTTTCTTCTTGGCCTTCCGGAGGATTGTACAGAAGTTTGGATCATAAAATGGGCGAAGGCGTGACACTGATTACATGTGAGTTGATTAAAGGGGCATCACATGGAACCATGCTGATGTAATTATGATGTGAACAAAAATGAATGTTATATTCTGACATCAGTTTCATTGGCTTCATTGGGAGACCATGTCAGTAGATTTATAATGCAAGTCTAAAGTTTGATGGACAAGACAATTAAATAATCTAGTCAACATATGCTAGTTGGGTTCAGATGCCACATTGTCGAACAAATGCGTTGGATCTATACAATGCATGGGTGAAGCAGGTTTACCAAACATTGCAAACCTCCCAAAGTAAATTAACCTTTACCAATACCATGGCCTGAAAGGAAGCCCCTAGGATTGTGTTGACATCCTTCACCCTCTCTTCAATGCCATCAGTACGGGAAACAAAGAAGGATGCAGATGAGCTCCTCGCTTGTTGCATCCTGAGGCCAGTTTAGGAAAGGCATGACCATTATGTGTGCTCCAAGACATGTTTTGGGAACACCCTTTCACAGAGTAATGAATCAAAAGGAAGCAGTTTTATATCTTTACACCATATATTATATAGTGTTCAATATTATTCAATGTTAGTTAAAATACAATTTTGATCAATTGATCTGAGCCCCCAGCAAGATCCCGATGGATGCACAAGTGCCACCCCCTGGTGTCACAGTGCCTTCTGGCGCATACACAGTAAAGGACCTGAGCATGTGCTAGCTTAGCAGTCACCAACCATGAACCACAATCATATAATGATATGACTATTGTATAAATGAATCACAATGACAGATGAACAAGTGATTATTGAGAAACTCTTTGATTCAGTTATTTCAAACTTTCGAAAAATGGATATCAATTCCAAAAAATATGCCATAATGATAACAATCCATCAACGCATTGTTCGAACAGTTGTTCTTAGGCCAGAACTTCCCAGGCGGGATTTGCTCCGGCAGGCTCAAATTGGCATCTTTCTTTGCAATATCGAGGAGGAGTGCCCACTTTTGTTCCTGCAGTCAAACTGTATCAGTGGGATTTCCACATGAGCATTGCCAAATATGCTGTACCAGAATGTACCAGATAAATGGTGAAACAAAACATGAGAAACCCAAGGAACAGTATTATATTCCATCGAGTTACCAAAACTTCTACAAGCTGACAAGGATTGAATTATGTGGTGGTTTGATACCTCTTGACCTACTTGGCTAATGACCCTTTTCCACATCACAGCAACATCATTCTCAATTAGGTCCTTGTCTTCCTTTGCTTTTTCCATCGCGATTTCTTCTTTGGTTTTTTCTTTCTGAGTTTCATCTGGTGTGTCTGAAACATGCTGCTTTGGGCCTTCCGGGTTTGCTGAGCCTGCAGCCTCTTGCCTGACTTTGGGCTTCTTGCTTTTTTTTCTCTCACGTTTGGGTTTGCTGGGAGCGGGTTCTGGAATCTCACCTTCATGATTTTGGGCATCAGTCTCCTCTGGCCCATTCTCACCCCTAAAGTCCCAACCTTCTTGATCCTCTTGACCCGGTGTCTCAGTGGCATCAGCAGGACCCCCAACCTCCCCATCATCTGGTTTTCGTTTCTTGTACATCTTCTTTCCCGAGCTGCTAGGCGACAGGACTCTCAACCGCTGCAGTTTCTTTCTACTATTGCGCCTGCCCAGCCTAGGTTTTTTCACCGGGGATTCTGTCACCTCTGCATCATCAGGGGGAAACTTGTGGCTGGGTTCAATCAACGGTTTCTTTTTCTCCTCCACAGCGCAAGACGGGGGTGTGGCAATTTCAGCATCACCACTGTGTGAGGCAGGCATTTCATCATCCTTTGTCTCATCATCCTTTTTCTCATTATCCTTTTTCTCATCATCTTTCACTTCAGGTGCACATCCTTTGCCTCTACCCTTTCCTGATCTTCCTCGTCCCCCTCGTCCCCCTCGTCCCCTTCCCCTGCCCTTCGCCCTTTTATCTCTTTTACCATTCTTTTCATTTTCCTCAGCCTCCAGCTCATCTTGCATTGCCCTGTCAGGACATTCTGCAGACTCCTTCTGCATGGTGCGCAAAGCTGCTTGCGCCTGCAAGGTGGGGGCGGATTGTACCAGGAGAGCTGCTAGATAAAATACATTCCCAATGCTCACATCTGGAATACATACAGTAAATAAAGAGGAATACAAGAAGTCAAATTTGGAAACCCCATTGCCTTGGATTCATCACATAAAGACATTTGGATTCGCTATCAGATCTATATGAAGAGTATTGGCACTAGTTTGGCCATCAAGAATAATCAATCCCAGCTAGAAAATTATGTTGGGTCATTTCAAGTCTTGGACATTACATTCACGTTTGGTTGATTTATTGATAAGCAATGAGTCATTCAACTCTTCAGCACTGCTGATGGTCACGCCTTCATCATTTCAGCCATCTGTTCATCAGACGTTTGGAGGGCATCACATAGCGAGTTCAATTTGGCCGATGCTTGATCTGCCAAACTCTGGGGGATCTCCACATCAGCTTTGAGGGGCTTGCGGTCCTGACAGGAAGGGGAAATTCAAAATAGATCCGGTGTAATGTTGTTTGATCAGTATCGTAGTAGCATATGCAAGATATTATTATATATTATATATTGCAAATGTCGAGCACATACTATATTGATTGATATCAATTATATAATATTGTGATATTCACTAGTGCATCATATTCCCATGTATTACAAAGAGAAAGAGAGAGAGAGAGAGAGAGAAAAAAAAAAGAGAGCAAGAACTACTCCCTTCTCAATCAACCAATCCCCACCTTGAAAACTCCTTTTGTGGTTGAGCTTTCTGGCTTTCCACCTTCGTCTTCAGAATCAACTATGTCCTCAGCCTCATTCCCCAGAACTGCGTGGAACATCTCCTCAGGCTCCAGGATCTTAGCATTTGTAGGATTTGGAACATTTCCTGCATCTGCCACAGGAGCCTCTGGGCAACTGTTTGGGCAAGCAGCAGCAGGAGTGCCATCCTCAGGTCCCTGAGTCTGTTTGGCCTTTTGCGGGGAAAGGATTGATTCAGAATCATCATCTATTGTGATGCAGACATTGTCATGAACAGCTATAACTTCTACTTCTTCATCCGTAGTGGGACATTCATCTTCTTCTTCTTCTTCCTCATGCGTTTCATTCCCATGATCCATCGAGCACCCAACTGGACCACTGGGTGCCTTGGGGCTTTCTAACTCTGGCATTTTGCTGATCGGGGACATGCTTTGCGAATCCTGCAACTGGGTCTCCATGGTGTCCATATTGACAGCTCGTTGAGCAGCCTAGGACCCACCGCCAACCCAGTAAGCCCAAGACAGTTAGGATCCAAATTCATTCAAACATGTTCCCACCAAAAAGAACAACATCAGTATTTGTTTTCAATCAACATAACGCATCGACCAATGTCCCTGCACAGGCCCACGCCCCGGAATGACACTACAAAATATGATTGGACCCTTTGCTGCTTGCTTTACTGACAAGATAAAAAGCAATTGATCCCAAGTACCTCCACCTGCTTCAGTCGCATGGCACCCAGACCCCTGGTGGGAATCTTCTTGCCATCAGGTGAGAGCATTCCTTCAGCCTGGCAGCTTGTGAAGGATGGGACGGTTAGATTGGATGGATGTAGCTGAACATGATCTAATGCAGACTTCAGGTATCCTAGTTATAGGCTTTTGCAGGTTTGAAACATGAAGCAATTTGAAAAAAATGTGCTTGGCAAATAATTCATCACTAAGCTTTTCCAGCCTAGACCATTATCAAAATGTAACACATGTAGATGACAACATTGTTGTATTGCAAGTGCAGTACATTTTTTTTGCCAATAAACTTTCAACTCTTGTCAAGAGCACAGTCCGGGTGATCCCACAGTCCTCCAGCTTCGCATGGATGACAGCTCGAAGTTCATCCATTCGGCCATGCCCTTTCCTGCGGCGTGCGATGCGAAAGTTTTCACTATAGACTTGGTGGCAGAAGTCGAGGATATCAGAAAATAATCAATATTCCGGGCACCAACCAAAGACTTATATTTGTTCGATCTCCAAACGTGATACAATGATATGAGTTGTTGACATTGCCATACTTGTGAACCCCCCATCAATACTAACAACCACAATGATTGTGTTGTAAAAAAATAAAGCGTTAAATTTGATTTCAAGCCTTGACTTCTGGTACCGCTGGAACCGATCCAAGCAGTATGCTGCGCAACTGCGGAGGATGCCACCCTCTGTGTCTGCCCATTCCTGGCCATCAGCTAGAATTGCAGAAGTAAACATCCATTATACTACCATGATTCGAAATGAAGCTGTTGGCATATGTGTCAGTAAATTGGGGTATGGATTTAAATTTCGATATCTTTATAGTGAGACCTTGATCACCCTGACTGACAGCAGCAGTTTTTGAAGAGGCCTGATGGAGAGCAGATTCGCTCCATGGGTTCAGCTTGTAGTGCATACTACACCATGCCATGGCCTCCTGGCGC
>Ga0126342_10002369_pt1 | contig 29248 bp, 25 predicted proteins | sample Cyp1metagenome_FD_92528 | JGI IMG/M metagenome (GOLD analysis project Ga0126342, IMG submission 92528) | Coral microbial communities from Lord Howe Island, Old Settlement Bay, Australia - Cyphastrea 1 metagenome | ecosystem: Host-associated > Invertebrates > Cnidaria > Coral ...
CTACTTTTCGACCCTCCGGAGCCCCAAATCATTGGAAAAACACAGTGTTTCGCGACTTTCCTACCTTTTCGCGCATCTGCATCTTCTTTCTTCTAATCTTCCTCTTCTCTCTGCCTCTTCCCTACTCTGCTTTTCATCTGTCCATATTGTCGGAAGTTTAGCTTCTAAACTTCCTTCGATTATGTGGTTTTGATATTATGTGGTTTTGACGCTGAATTCAGCTGAGTATATATATATGTAAATATATATATATAATTATATTTAATTATATATATATAATTATATTTAATTATAAATATAGTTAAATATGCTTGAAATGCACATCCATTTTCAGGGTTAACACATAGTTTTTAAAATTTGTTTGCTGATGCCGAGGGCCTATATACTTATACCTGTGCGTCGAAGACTTGGGAACCAACAACAATGTTCGGCTAATTAATGTCTACAGGTTGGCAGGCTTTAAGAAATCACATGAAACATGCTTTGGTTAGTCTCGTCAATTCGATTGAACAATTAAGAATTGTCATTGGGCATCATCATCATCCCACTTGGAAAAGTTTTTGTTCCACACTTGCAAGCAGAAACGCCATGTCATTAGTTACAGTGACAGCATGTAATTAAGGGCAAATTTTGTTAAGTCAGAAGGCTAACCAGGATCCCCTTGGGTGACAGGTTGATGACATGATCCCAACGCACTGCTGCGACTGCGTGCCGCGTGTCTGGGTGAGGTCCACAGCATCCCAAAGCCCCTGACCGCAGTGCTTGTCCAACTCAGAACCTCCACATAGGGGTTTCCATCAATGGAGGTACCCCCAAACGGATGGTTTATGAATGGAAAATCCTGCTAAAATGGATGATTTGGGGGTACCCCTATTTTAGGAACCCCCCACATGATGATTTTGTTGGGAAATCAAAAAATGAAAAAATCAAAGCTAAGGCAAATCAAACGAGCAAACAACACAACCATTGTAACAAAACAAGTGCAGCCAGCAACAGATGCCACCCCAAAAAAACTATATACATGTTTCATTTTCACACCAGTGCTAGTTTGACAGGAAAAAAACGTTAGGTCGTGCCACCAATGGTTACAAGTAACAATGGGGGAGGATGAATTGGGGGCAAAAAAAAACGACCCCGCCGAAAAAAATTGCATGGTATGGCATGGATTGGCATGGTTGTTTTTCGCATGTTTTTCAAGGAAAACACCAAAAAAATTCAGAAAGGGCGGACAAAACACATTGATTTTATTTTTCGGTTTATCGGTTTCCCTCTTTCTCATCTTCCCTCCCTTCCGTTTTCCCTTCTCTTCCCTCCTGCTTTTCCTTTTCCTTCCTCTTCCCTCCCTTCCACTCTTTTCCCTCCCTTCTCTTCGTTTCCCTTCCCTGTTTGTTTTATGATTTTTTTCCCCTCCTCCTCCTTCTTTTCTCTTTTCTCCCCTTCCTTTTCCTTCCATTCATTTTTTCCTGTTCCTTTCTTCCTTCACCTTCTGCCCTCCCTCGCTTTCCTCCCCAGCCCCTCTTCTCCAAACCCTCCCTCCTCCTATTTTTTTCCGAGTTGTTTTTTCCCGTGAGATTGGTCTAGAGTGAAGTTTTGGCGGCTAACATAACCGTCATGGGTCCCTGCATGGGTTTGTCTGAATTGGGACAACCCCGACCCTCAAAATGTAATAGAGTAATAGATTCAAAAATCATGTCGCCCCTTCTATGCTGACAATTTTTGGAGCATACTGCACCTGCTCAGGATAAAACAAACATTCCCTGCGGAATCCAAGCATACTAAAAACACAAAATGATTGTTGGGACGTGCACCTTTCTTCCGATGTCCCGAAGGCTGAGTTGTTGGTTACCACTGCGACTGCCACAACGACATGGACACATGCATCAATATCACGTTCAATATCACCATCATCACCACCACCACCATCATCATCATCATTGTTGTTGTCATCATTATCATTATCATCATCATCATCATCATCATGATCATCATAATGATCATCTTCTTCTTCTTCATCATCATCACCATCGTCACAGCAAACACCACCATCACAACCATCACCATCTTCGCCATCTTCGCTGTGCCTTTGAACTTGCTAATGTCTTCGGGCAACCTCAAGGGAGACCGCGCCACGGTCGCACAGAATGCGATTGGCTGCTGCAGCTGGTAGCTTACTAAAAGAAAACCAAAAACCACGCATTTCCCATGTCCAAGTGTTGATGCAGGCAACACCAAACTGCGGGCATGCAGGGCAATTCATCAATATCTCACATTGCCCGCACACTTGTGGAAAAACCAATCCGTGAAACATTTCTATGATATGCCACCACATGTTCAAACACAACGCGCTGAAGGCGGACAATGTTGGCTGTCAATAAAAGAGGTGCAACGTGCTCTTCCACCAAGAAGCTCGCCGAAGTGACTCAGCGGGTCGCAGATGTACACAATTTCCGCCAAAGAATTCCTGAGCGTCTCTGGGTGCCACGCAGCTGGCTGGAAAAACAGCCCCGTATCGCACAGTAACGGGTGAGATGACTTGGCGCTTAACAAGCTTTGCACGAAGGAAGTCTTAAGATCTAGCCTAGAAAGGTCCCGTACAACCGAGACGCTACCTGTTGCTGTCCTGTCCTGTGTGAAGGTTTGCATTGAGGAACAAGGCCACAAGACGCTTCGAATCACCAGAGGCCCCTGCCAGGAAATAGGTGGTGACGTGGCGTCTTGCGCGATGGGGTTACAAAGGCCCGCATAGGTCCGAAGCAACTGCAAACTTGGCGACCACTAGTATGGGACAATTGGCTTGCCATCCTTCAGACCTCAACATACAACTCCTATCCTCAGGGCGAAGCAACACTGCCAAGGACAAAGAACAGTTCGAAGAGGTCGAACAAACACCATGGGAGGACTGACCCCTTTTTCAAAGATGTCTAAAGTACCACTACCGAGCTTTGCTGCTGCCTGTGTTGCTCATGCCCTTAAAGCTTTTCCAAGGGCTTCAAAGGCAAGCACGATAGAGTTCCTGTATGTCGGGGGTGCTTTCCCAAAACAGAAAGGTGATGTTAATCCCACTATCTTGATTTTCTGACCTGTCTGTCTGGGGGACACCTCTATCTCCAACTCAGCATCTATTGTACATGTTCACTTCATATCACTTCATGGGCATCTGCATGACAACCATTATCTTCTTCTAGGGGCCGGAAAACAGCACACCACTCCCAATTCAGCATGTTGCCTTCTGAATCGTTCTTGTCTCCATCCATCATTGAAACTCACAGTTCACGGCGACACACACCCAAATTTCCAAAAATGAGTTGTCTACTAGGAAGGTCGTGAAACATCTATATACCCCTGCTACAAAAAGATGAAAGGACACAGCTGCTTCTTGAACTTGTCTCTCTTTGTAGATACTTCTCTATCTACATGCCTTCTTTTTGACATTTGAGGCTCCTGCTGACCCAAGCAGCATTTGAACAGGCTCACAGCCTTTCCAAATGCTGGTTTTAGGGACCAATGGACCACCAATGGACCACCAATGGACCAACGATTCAACCTGTAAATCTGGGTCCGAATCTCCTACTGTAATTACTTTGACATCTGATGAATTCCAGCAGAGAGGATCAAATTCTCCACTTCTCAAAAGGAGTATGACAGTTCGACCCATATTTCCAGACGGATTTCTGTGTGTCTCAAAATTGGGCACACAAAAAAACGCCCCAGCGCTTGATCATATTCCTTTTCGAATGGCAGTTTCTTTTCGTTTTCTCCCCCATGTCAGGATAAAGCCACGGAGAGCCATGGTCTTTTATGGGATTTTATGGGATTTTGGCACATTTCACCGACCGTCGAAGCATTGCCGAGAACGATTTCACTGGGATCCGTGGGTCAACATCGATGAAACCCCATCCATTCCTGGCCATCCCCGGGGGCAACTCAGGAGTTTGCTGGTGAACATCTGGACACATCATCCCGTTGTTCATCACCATTCAATGTGCAGGGACTACGATGAATGACTACATCTGGTTGTATCACCCCATGGTTTATGTGTTTCTTCCCGTTTTAAGTTGGTTTTTGTACTTGCCATTTTGCTGGTTGTATCGCTAATTTTGGACCTTTGTCAAAGCCTCCATCAGTTCGGACCATGGTCAAGTTGGACCTAGGTGGGGCTGTATACTTGGCGATGTCCAAATGGGGGATCACATGTAGACATGTGCTCTGTCTATAATACATATACGTTATACACATTAATTATCCTCACAGTATATCCATGTTTTCTTGCTGCAAAAGTCAGATAACCCGGTCCCCGGTCCCCGGCACACTGGTATCACCAAGGCACTTCATAATGAACGGTTGAGCCGGCTTCACCTGGTGAGAATGGTGAGACCCTGGGAAAAATGGCACCCGAAAATCTCAGCAATGGCCCAGAGTAGATTCAAATCCAATATCAAATCACTATTTATGAAAATTTACATCCATACAAAATAAAAAAAAAATGACAGTAGATTGTGGTGTGTCAATGAGCTATTTTGGTTCAGTTCATAGTTTTCTTCCAGGGGACAATATGTCTATTCCAAACCCAGGGATCACACTGTCAGTTGCAGAGACCCAAACTGAGCCTGAGTTCTATGTTCACTGGATATATGTTGGCTCAAGTTAGTTTGAAGAACTCTATGTTAGCAAACTGAGTGGATATATGTTGGTTGAAGAACTGCCAGATTTCATCATATTTGCTGGTTACACCAAGTTCTATTTCAGGTCTAGCAGCTGGTGCTCACATGCTGCAACCCCAGGCAAAACAAATCACAGTCTCAGGAACCGACTCAACCGGTGAACTGCAAAGTATCGCTAAACAGGCTTCCCCCCACTGTACATTTATCGATCTATACATCATCACGTACATAATAGGTAAGCTATGGTATACGCCGCATGTGTTATATAGATGGACCAGTTGTAAACCTGAAAATCGTGGAAGAACAATCGCACAGTTCACATCCTTGAAACGTTCGACTTTCGGCATGTTTTGGGACTGGGGACCGCTATATTAATGTACAAGCCTAGTTAATAATCCTGAAGTGCGTCCCATTTTAGTGATGTGTTTGTTGACATGACCTCAACTACTCCAGGATAACTCATCTTCCCAGCCCGACCTGTAACAGCCCGCCTGGCTATAGATATCCTCATCAAAGGTGTGAATATCCACAAAGCGAGCCACCTTCACGGCTTTGGGGAGAGGATGGGAACCACTTTTCGTGTCGAGTTTTTTGTTGTTTATCAATGATATCAATGTTTATTCAATGTTTATCAGCAAATAATGGGGAGTTTGAAATGTTGTTTATCTTCTCCATTTCTGCTTGTCTTGTATCTCTTAAAATCTTAAAATGGATTTCTTCAGCATACCAGGCATCAGACTGGTTTGCCACATGGTGGATTCTTCGGAGGAAGGGTGGATCATTCCACGTCGGTGCGAAGCACCGACCATGTCAGCGGTCAGTCTACCCCAAAATCCCAGGGCACCATGAGGTTGTAGTTCTCCAGGAGGACCTTGAGATTGGCATCTTTCTTGATGCGATCATAGGCCTTTCCTGGAGAAGAAAGGGAAAGTTACGTATCCGTGTGCCGCACTGTCCATTCCTCACATGGCAATTTCAAAAATGGAATTTTGGTATTTTGACATATGTGCCATGCTCAGCTGCAATTGTTTGAATGGTTACATGAATCCCAAAAGGATTGACGACCATCCTTCAATAGACCTTCCTTCAATATGGTCATGACACTGGCAGCCACTGGCACATATCCAAAGGTGGAATCTTGAAGAAGCAGGGCCTTTTCCACCATACGCTGGCTCTGTATTTTCAGAAAGTTACTCCGTCGCAGCGTTTATTTTAGCCTAGACCTGCGGTGACTTATGGACCTGAGAAGGACACCCATTTCTCCAATCAGTCTATTGTGCTGGGCATCCTTTTCCTTTAGCACATCAAAAAACAAACCACGTCAGTGTGTAGGGTTCTTTTTGCTGATTTCCATCATTTTTTGAGGGACTAAAAATGACAACCCAAGATCTTGATGTTCAGACCATCTCTTTGTAGGTTATACTCGTTGGTTGATAGGTTTCCCAACGGCTACCATAATCCCAAATGAATGAGGTGGTAGAGAGGTCCCTACATTAACCAACCAGACCCACATGGGTCCGAAAACCAAGTATATTTCCTCAAATGTCATGAACTTTGTCATTCGTTTCCCGGTGACAAATGGCTCTAGTTGGGGATATATCAACGATTTTCGGACCATCTCCCCAAAACAACTCATGCTGACCTTGGCCTTCGCTGTCCATCATACTATCTTCCAGCGTGCGGATGGACTTGAAGAACGTCTGGCCCAGTCTCCGAAAAGTATATATGGTGTGTTTCTAAGTAGGCTAACTAGGGTTTACTGTATCTGGGGTTAGAAGCCAACTAACTAGTTAGTTCCTGCGTATGGGGTTTACTGTAAATGGGTTTTATGGCTAATATGTCTAGAGTCTACTTGCTATATATGGGGTTATAAGATGCTGTAAGCCAACTTATACCCTCTTCCTCTATTGGAGCAGTATCTCCAGCAACTGTCAATTTAGGTATATAATTGAGTTAAAATTTCCAAGACGTGACATTTCAACGAGGTTCATGGGGAACTATATGGATGGTGTCGCCGTGGTATATCACTAGCATTCATCTGCTTTCTTGTTGTTTAATGCTGTTTACTGGGGTAGGGCCAGTCTATCAATGAACCAGGCAGTGCGAAAAAACATCTACAGGATAGTACCAACCCCTGTCACACACACGGGGTCATACTTGCTTAGGCATAGCACCCACAAAGACAAACGCCAACACTGAAAGCTGTTGGAAAAGGAATTGCTTTTCGAAATCCAAGCCAGTTGGATTAGAACTGTACCCTGAAAAACCCAGGCTGATGTTTGTTGGCTGAGACCACCCAAATATCTAAAAGTCTATTTGTATGTATATACTTTATATGTAGACAAATGTAAAAGATGTACGTTTTTTTTACATATATATATATTAAATAAATATATATATATATATACACACAGATTCAATCTTAAATAGCCAATTAAGGATCATCTTCCCAAACGAAACCATGTAGGGCTGGAGACTACAAGACCGATGAGACTCCGATCGGCAAACTGTGATGCTTGATCATGATCTGTCCTACTAAAATAGCTTTGGACATCTTTGGACTAGAGGTAAACCTCCTATGTTTGGGCACACCTGTATATTCAAAAGAAAGTATTAGTTTGTAGATTCTAGACCATGTTTATTGGGACATGTGGGAAATCATGTGTTCTTAGCATCTATGCTAGTTTGCTTGAGGCTAATGATAATGTCTAACCACCAACAATGAAACATGGAACATCTGAAATATCATGTAACCCTGCCAAAAAAATGAAGCTAGTATGTATTATTTGTGTACATATATATATATATGTATATATATGTAACCCAAAAGTATAGCAAAAAGGTTTGCGTGAATTTGGCAATAGGGCACAACTGATTTCACTGGCAATCATCATTTTCTCCATTAACAAAAATGGTCATAGATTGAGGTTTTCAGACACCCAAATCCACTAGTGTGATATAAATATTGCTAAAAATCATGTTCAATGCACATTTTTGTTATAAATCCACAGTTTGTCATATGTTGTCATAAATCCTGGTGTTCAGTGAATTTTGTCATATGTTCAGACACCTAAATCTAACCCAAATGTCAGATTTCATTTGTTCAATCCACGACTTTTTCACGGTTCAACAGGGTGAAATCAGACATATTGACAGGTAACAACCGGTGTTCAAACCCTCTGCCGTCCCTGAACATACTGGTTAAGAACAGGATTCCTCTAGTTCATGGAATCTGATCATCCCCAAGATAAGCCCAATATACAAAGATTGGTATATTGCCCTAATATATATATATATATAATGTTATAACAATGTATATAATTATTGCCCAATTATATATATATATATATATATTGCCCAGTTGTTATATATATATATATAATTATTATATCATGTTATATAATCATAATATCATAATAACCATCAACAAAGCGACGTTTTGAACGCCAGCCACTGAGCCAAGTCAAAATGTCTACGGCGTCAACGGTGCACCTCCACACCAGTCCTCAGTCCTTCGAGAAGGTCGCGGGTCCTGGCGTGTTTGGAGTTCCGTCAGAGATGGTGGATTTAGCCTCTGGTAAACTCACCAGAAGCGAACTGGCAAATCACCCTTATTTTAATAGGTAAATCATGGTAAATCAACTATAAATCACCATGTTCAATAGCCTAATAGCTATGTTAAATTATCAGATGGTAAGATTTTTCAGCAACATACGGTGGATGGAAGAAAATCCTGCAGCAGTTGATTGGTTTATCCCACTATTTATAGGGTTTCAACCATCCTTTTGGTGGTGCAGGATGTCGCAACCATCCACAGGATGGGGGGTTCCTAAGCCATGGGGATACCCCAATAGGTGGATGGTTTATAATGGTAAATCCATGAAAACCCCATTCAAATGGATGATTTAGGGGTACCCCCATTTTAGGACACCTCCATTTGAGCACCTCAGCCTTATCTTCCCCTGTCTGTTGGGTATCTTGTTAACTGTTCAACAGTTAAACCACATCTTTTGCTGTTCCTGGTTTAAACTTTAAACATGTTCCTGTTTAACATCATTTCCTACACTGTTCTTGGTTAGAATCCTGCGAAATCACTTTTTTTTTTCTGACAAAAAATCACCATGGACGACTTTGCTCCTCTTGGTCCGCTCGTGATTGCCCTTTGCCTCTCGGAGCTGGCTATCTGCCTGCGAAGGAGGCTCCAAAATTGCCACCGTATTGTCATGTTTAGCATTATTAAGCATCAAAAGTCCTGAAACTGATGGACCTTTGGAGCTTGTATGGTGATGTTAAGCTCAGGATGGGTAACTGTCCCTTCCCTTTTCGAGTTGCCCTGGCCGAACAGGCCACAGGTCGGCATCCGGTCGTATGGCCGCTTCAAGCAAACGTAGGGATCGACGCTGTGGGAACCACAATAGCGAACTTGTCGTGTGCAAGAGATGATGGAAGGTAGCCATATGGTTGGTAGATTTTTGTATGTTTATAGTATATAGCCGTTTGAAGCATAAACAATAGTGATTTAGGTATTCCCACCTGCCAGGTGAGGGCCTCCAGATTTTAACAAAGGTGCAACTCCTTCTTCTTCTTCTGCCTACTCGTCCTCCTACTCCTACTTCTACTTCTTCTCCTTTGCTCCTGGTGTGCCCCTCTGGCAGCTCGTCATGACTGTGGGTTTCAACTGTTGTGCGCCATATCGCGATCTCCGGATGCTGTGGAGCACTCCTGGACCCGAACACACCGCCAGAAAGAATGTCAGAATAGATGCCCGATAGAATGCAGGATAGAATGTTGGAGTAGATGCCAAATAGAATGCCAGCATGAATGCCTGAATAGATGCCAGAAAGGATGTCAGCATATATGCCACAAAGTATGTGAGGGTATATGCCAGAAAGAATATCAATTAGACTGTCAGAGTATATGCCAGAAAGAATGTCAGAGAGAATGTCAGAATATACATATAGTATGTATATATATATGCGATATATACTTCTAGATGGTATGTCAAAATTCCATGTCAGAATAGTGTGTCAGGGTGGGGATCACAAGCGAAAGTGTGATCCCAAGGCCACGACTACGAGGTGATGCCCGTTGCCTCAGTTGGTATAGGGTCAACTAGGCTGTATGGTAGCTAGATCTAGCAGTTTGACCCTCCAAAGCTGGTTGATGGTTTCAACATGTTTCAACCCATCTCCATCAACCAGTCTAGTGGTACAATCAGTATAAATATTGGACGATCATATACTAGTTGCAACTTAAATTTGAAGTCTCCAAACAAATGCATCTGATTTTTTTTTCAGAGCGTCGCCTTGTTCAATATCTGGATTTCCCCAAAATCTAATGGCATGAAAATTACCGTGCAATCAGGTATTCGTAGGTATTCCACCATTTTGAGCCAAAACCATGTTAGATTAACGTTGGCATGGATGGTTTTGTTTGAAATGGGATGTGTACCCCCTGGTAAATGTTTACATAACTATGGAAACTCACCATGTTTATATAATGGGTAAATCATGGTAAATCCACTATTTCTATGGCCATTTTCAATAGCAAACTGTAAACGTTCTCCCAAAAAAACTGTTGGATTACCATCAGTGCAGTGTTCTTTTCATGGTTTATCACCCCAATTCTTGGACAAATCTCTCCACATTGAAACTGTTGCGGACGTATCTGACTTTGGTTGAAATTGCTATGCGGGCGGTACGCATGTCAATATGCAATCGTATACGTATGTGTATATATATAATATAATTATGTATATATATAATATGTGAATTTATGTGGATAAATTAAGAGACTTTACCAACCTGATACAAGGCAAATTGATGGTGATTCTCCTGGAAAAAAACACGTCCGTAGCAAGATGTCGCAGTGAGGTCATTAAAATATATCCATATACAATAGACCCTACTTTGGGTAGTGGAACATCCTCATATATGCTCTATTATATCTAAATGTTATCGGTCTTATAGATGGCTTATAGTTAGGGAATATATAATAACATGTATATATATATATATTACAATAAAAATATATTAATACATATATATATATATGGGTTGTCTAACCACTTACTCACCTCAAAAGTACAACACATCTATTTGTATCAATAAATGTGCCATGGCCAACACATTAGTATATGGGCAATGGTCATCCATCTCATAAAAGGACTCCCCCAACTAATGGGTGATTCATGGAAAAAATCGAATCCAAGTTTTGACCGTGGCAAACAAATAGTAACCCCAAGAAAAGGTGGATAAAATCAATTTCTAAAGTAGTGAAATATGTTAAATCCATTTAAATCCCAACTACATGGAACCTAAGTCTTTTACCACTTTCACATCTTTCTCCGGAAATCTCAAAAAACCCAAGCGCTCCGTGCCGCGCGCGTGAAACGCCGCGGCCTCCAATTCCTCCGCTTCGGCCTTGGTGGCGGCGCTCACGGCACCGTCGAGGTGGGCCTCGGACTGAGCTGAGATTCCGATGGAAACCCATGGAAACCCAGGGGTACCCCAAATCATCCATGTCTTTAGAGCATTTTAGGATTGAAACCTATGGAAACTTGGGGATTCACCAATTTTTAGGCTCCAATTTTTGTGTGGGAGATAATTCCGGAAAATCATCAGTGGAGATATTTCATGGGATAACAAAAAGGGGATAAATTTCTCATTAACTCAGGGCTTCAATTCAATCCAGACATGGAAAGTCACCCTACTTAGCAGCTGGCGGGGCCTCAATCCCATCCCCAGACAGCAGTTGCACAGCCCTTCTGAAACCATGGTTTGGTAAAGGGGTAAGGGATGAACACACATATTCGGGATACAATGGGGGTGATATGATAGGTCCGGATAGGTCCGGATAGGTCCGGATAGGTTTATTCATCGCTTCACACTGATTGCCATGTTTGACTACTGGAGGGTCACGGAGCTATTCTGGGCCGTCATCCTTAAACAAAATCCAGGGAACTTCGCAGTTGACCACTTTCTGGAAACTCAATGGACACTTCCGTACATACGGAAACTAAGTAATGTGGTAAACCCCATAATGACCCATCCCTAAAATCACCACTCTCATGGGTGGCCCTAGTCATGATAGGTTTTTGGCATTAGGTTGCCAACATTAGCAACATCGTGTGGATTCCAGGCTGTCCCAGATATAGGTGAGATTAAGCAACTTCCCATATGAACATCCAGGCAAAGCCATGAAGGTGAGATATTGGGGATATGTATGTACATGTCGCAAGTATTTACTGAAAGTTGGAACTAAGATGAAATAAGGCTAGGTCATACTTACATATGTATATACAACAGGGATTCATCATGGCTTTACCTAAATTATGGTGGTACCCCAAGTCATCATGGGTTTCAAAACTAATTCATGGTATAATGACTTGGATGATTTGGGGTAGCCCTATTTTAGGAATCCCCATTTTGTGGATGGTGGCACATTTTAACTTTGTCTGAAAATATAATCAGTGCATACATATATATATAATATGTATAGTACCTATACATACATTACATTACATTACATTACATTACATTACATTACATACATACATACATTACATACAAACAAACATACATACATACATACATACATACATACGATTACATTACATTCCATTACATTGCATTACATGCATGCATGCATTCATAGATAGATACATACATTCATAGATACATAGATACATACATACATACGTACGTACGTACATACATACATAACATAGCATAACATTACATTACATAACATTACATTACATTACACTACACTACACTACATTACATTACATTACATACATACACTGCATCAATAACCAATTACATAGAACTTAACATGGTGTCCAGCAGAACCTTTTCGGAAAACCGAGTGGCTTGCAATTCCCGCAGTTCCTGGCGCCGTGCTGGACATGGATCAGGAGCTTTGATTCCATACATGCAATACTTACCCTACGGGGGAAAACAAGAACAGAACAAAAAAACATGAAATTCACAATATATTGAAAAACATAAACATGCACATACACGAAAAGATGCAAGTTATCTGTGTATATATTGTGTACATATATATATATATGAAATTATATGAATATGTTAGTAATTATGTCTATAATATATAATATATATACATATGCTACAATATGATAAAGCCCATGGTTCAATCTTCCGACACCCGGGAGTCCAATAACTCAGCCTGAAAGCCACATCGTCGTTCGAAGCATCAGGAGTTCCAATGCTGTTCATCTCAACTCCACCATAGGAACATGGGAAAATCATAGGAAACCATAGGAAAACCATAGGAAAATGGAGGTTTACCCCCCAGTAAACTAACAGTTTGCTATTGAAAATGGCAATTTATAGTTGATTTACCCACAATAAATGGTGATTTTCCATAATTATTTTAGTCTACCAGAGGGTACCATGGTCGATGGTGAAATCAATCTCTTTGCAAAAACATCTTGCATCCAAGGAGTCGACATTCATCACGTCAAATTGATGAGTTTCCAGAATACTTTAGCCACTTCACCAAAACAATGCAACAATAATACCTTTCGGACTTGCGGCCTTGCGGCAATGAAACATGCTTTGCTGGAAATCCACAAGAATAAGGACATGTGTATATGGAAAATTATGGACAATTCATCTATCAACAATAAACCCGGGGAAAAAAGGAAAACAATTCAACTACCAAAGTGTAACATTCAAAGGGAATCCAACTACCCTCTGGTAAACTAACATAGCTATTGAAAATGTCCATTTATAGTGGATTTACCCATGAAAAATGGTGATTTTCCATAGTTATGTAAACGTTTACCAGATGGTAATCCAACCCTTAAAAACTGGATCATGCTTACTGGCTGCCCCACAAAACGTCAATTTACGTCACTTTTCCGTCACTTCGCCTCCAAGAGCTCCCAGCATCCTTACCCTCTGGTAATTTAACATAGCTACTGTATTGAACATGGCAATTTATAGTGGATTTTCCCATTAAACATGGTGATTTTCAATAGCTATGTTAAATTACCAGAGGGTAGCATCTTATCATCGAGCTGGGATATTGTTGATTTCTCCATGTATCACAAAAAAAATGCACGTACTGTACCAGTCACCAGTCGGCTTACTTTGGAGCTATAAATCCTCATGCTGTTTGGCCCAACAAGTAAAAAAATATTGCCGCTAAGTCTTCACCAATCTTCACCACACTGTGGATGGAAGAAATCCTGCACCAGTTGGGAACTATTAAGTAACTATGAAACACTGTAAATAATGGACTTGCAACAAAATAAACCAACTACCAACTGGTGCCGGTTTTTTTCCATCCACAGTACTGTAGCTCCTTTGATCAAGACATCCTGAAAAATTCCATTATATATACTGGTTGGTTAGTAGTTATCCCTTATAATCCGCATTAATTAAACCAGATAGTAAACTATAATTATTAACTATAACTACCTACTATGGTATAATAATGGGATAATAAAATTCCATTTTTGTTTAAACATAATCCCCAATAATAATGATCCATTAAACCAGATAGTATATATATAATCCTCATCATAACCTATCAACGATGGTATTTTTAATGGCTCAAAACATGCCACCGCCCCGTCCCCGTCCACCCCGCCTTCTCTGCATCGTTCATGGCTTTCTCTGCCTTGATCTGTTCCTCTTCCACACCCACCTGGATTCCCAGGATCCGCTACCGAGACCAGAAAACAACGACATGCTCTAGGGTAAACAAACATACCCTTGTAAACATACAAAAAGCGAACAACTGGAAAATCACCATGTCTAATAGGTAAATCAACTATTTAAACTAGTTCTATCTATTTCTATGGTCCATTTTCAATAGCTACGTTACCAGAGGGTAGATGTTGAAAAACCCATGGTGAAACGCATGGAAACCGACAATAATGCTGGGTGTTTTCCACATTTGCTTGCTACCCTTCAGCAATGATTAATGGTTTGCTGGGACATCCCCTATCAATGGAGGTTTCATTGGAAAAATAATCGAATATATATATATATGTGTGTGTGTTGTTGTTTTTTTGTTCCATTGCCATGTTTAACTACCAAAAGGTAGTCTAGTCATACAAGGAAGGGCCCTCCAGTTGGGTTTATGGTGTCATAACCCCATCAACATATTGATTTATCCACAACAAAACATAGTTACCCTAGTTACAAGTCACCCCATGTCATCTACCTATCTCGAGGGGCCATGCTTTCAGATATCGACATGCAATGTGTGGCTTCCTGCGACTTGATCTATAACTTTTGGAGATTCATGACTACGTGAATTTGGAGCTTAAAATGCGTGAATGATACATTATCCAAAATGTATCATATATCAAGAATATATAATCAATATATATATTTATTACATAATATACAAAACATGAAATTTTATTAATAAATATGTAACACAATAATGTGTGTATATATATATATATGTATCCTTGTAGACTCCAAGTAAGGTGCATTATTGGGTGCCCCAAATTGGAAGCCCTCGCCTGACGCATGGCATCTGTCAATCGATATACCCTCTGGGTGTTTTCACGTAACTATGGGAAATCACCATTCTTTATCGGTGCAGATTTGTTTTTGTTTTTGTTTTTTGCGTGTTGTTTTTTTCTTTGTTTTTCAGTCTGGTGCATTTTTCCTTGCTAGTTGCTACATTCTGGAGCAAAAACCTGTACGTTGCTGAATTTTGAAGCTAACATGTGCCATTTGCACTGTTCATCGATTTTTCCTGGTTTTAGCCGGTTTTCCATGGCGTTCATTGATTTACCCAAAGTTGTCATCGATTTTTCAATAGTTTTCATTGAGTTTTCTATGGTTTCAATTGATTTGTTCATGGTTTCGATCGATTTTTCCATGCATAACATGCACCTAGTGAACATGTAGAATGTAGAATATAGGTTGAAGCACAACCGTGTTGGGTCTAAATAGCGGCATTGGATGTTATCATTGCGTTGGTTGGTTTAGTGTTTATTTTGGGTTGGTTTAGGGTTTATTTAGGATTATTTTAGGGTTGGTTTACGGTTTATTTGCGGTTGGTTTAGAGTTTGTTTGGGGTTATTTAGGTTTGGCTTAGATTTATTTAGGGTTGGTTTTCGGTTTATTTGGGGTTGGGTTAGGGTTTATTTACGGTTGGTTTAGATAGATAGATAGATAGATAGATAGATAGACAGATCGATAGATAGATAGATAGATCGATAGATCGATCGATAGATAGATATATATGTAGATAGATAGACAGACAGATAAATAGATAGATAGATACATAGATAGATAGACAGACAGATAAATAGATAGATAGATACATAGATAGATAGAGAGATATATAGACAGATAGATAAGATAAGATAAGATAAAATAAGATAAGATAAGGCAACATAATATAAGATAAGATGAATAGACAGATACATAGATAGATAGATAGATAGATTAGATTAGATTAGATTAGATTAGATTAGATTAGATTAGATTAGATTAGATAGATAGACAGATAGATAGATAGACAGATAGACAAATAGACAAACATATAGATAGATAGATAGATAGATAGATAGATAGACAGATAGATAAGATAAGATAAGAAAAATAAGATAAGATAAGATAGGATAAGATAAATAGATAGATATATACATACATACAAAGATAGATATATAGATAGATGGTTTGATATATTAGATAGATATATTAGATAGATAGATAGATAGATAGATAGATAGATAGATAGATAGATCGATAGATAGATAGATAGATAGATATAGATAGATAGATATAGATAGATAGATAGATAGATCGATAGATAGATGGATAGATAGATAGATATATTAGATAAAGATAAGTAAGACAAACATAGATAGATAGAAAGATGGATAGATAGATAGATAGATAGAAAGATAGATAGATAGAAAGATAGATAGGTAAAGCATGGTAAAGCATGGTAAAGCCACACAAGCCACAAAAGCCACAAAGCCAGGCTGGAAAACACAAAAAAAAATCCGGGAAAAAATAGCCCTCCTTTTTTATGTGTATATCGTCAGAAATCATCGAACTAAATGGGTCATTTTTTTTCATAGCACACAGTTGAATTCAGTAACCAGAGGGTAGATGGCTGGATTGCTGGAGGCAACTGTGACCTATCAATTGGGCTCATCTACATCCAACCTATTTGGGATTGGGTCTGTCGGAGAATTGGGTATCCCCGTTTCTGATGTTGTCAAGTTCAAAAATGAGGGAAGTCTCGCAGAATAGCTTTGTTTTCAAGCTTGCAGATAGATAGATAGATAGATAGATAGATAGATCGATATATAGATAGATCGATAGATGGACAACTACAACTTCAAATGTAAATATACCGCGCTAATTAAATTCACTAAACTAATTACACTACACTACGCTAATTACACTACACTACACTGCACTACACTACACCAATTACACTACACTGCACTGATTACAGTACACTACACTAATTACGCTACAACTACAAGCACAAGTACATCTACAGCTACAGCAACAACAACAAAAACTACCACTACTACTACTACTGCTACTACTATTACTACCACCACCACAGCTACTGCTGCTGCTGCTACAACTACAACTACACTACATTACATTACACAACACTACACTAATTACACTACACTGCAACTACAACTACAACTACACTACTGGTTAAACAAATTCAACCACCAGGGGTTAAAAAAAGAAAATAGCCACGGCTCGTTCACTAACCAACCCAAGCCCCAAGCCCCCACCACCAGAGCCTTGTGTTTGCTGGCTGCCATGAGTTTTTCTGCCAGGTCCTGAGTCAAGGAGCGTCCCCGTGTCATGTAAGTTGGTGTGTATATACATATATATATATACATATCTTCATTGACGTATGTATATGTAAATATTTACATATTCTGTGTATATATATAATGCAAATATGTATATACATTTTTCTGCATATATAATATGTATATATATCTATATATTATGTATATATATATATATTATGTATAGATATATATTATGTGTATATATATAGATACATTATGTATATATATATAGATATTATGTATAGAGTAAATATATATATATATATATTATGTATATATATATATTGTATGTATAAATAATTATATATATACATATATATATAATGTATATATATAGTGTATATATATAATGTAGATATGTATATATATATATATATATAAACAATTATACACAGTAATGTGTTTATAATATATATATATATATATACATATGTACATGTACATGTATAACCTATCTCCGTAGTCCATATATCACGGAGTCGTACCAGTCATTTCCTTTGGCTTTACAATGACTTTCTATGACTTTCTAACTGGGATGAGTTCGATCATTTTCCAGATCTGGAGATGGGCCATGCATAAAGGGTTCCAATGTAGTTGTCATACCGGGGATGTCCAATCATGTACTGTAAGCATAGATTTGAAGAAAGCTAACATGCGGATTTTACACACGTTTCCACAGACAGCGGAGATTGAAACAACAAACATCTGGATATCAAGCATGGAACAGGATAATTCAGAAACAACAAAAACTTACTTTATCCCCATCGCATCAACGGGAATATCCGCGTCTCCCTTCCCCACTGTTTCATGATATATCATGTTTGATATGTCATATTGTCATATTTACTTCTTAATATTGATATTGTTGAAAGCGACATTTCCGGATGCTTCGAATTTTCATGGGCGTCATATTGGTTGATCCAGAACCACAAACACTTTCAAGTAGTAGACATGGCGTTGGGGTGGCCCAGCAGCATGATCCCTGTCACAAGAACAAAGGTCTCCACGACAGAGCTGCAAGGAAACCCATATAACGGCTGTGACAATATAATAGCTACCCTCTGGTAAACTAACATGACTATGGAAAATCACCATTTTCAATGGGAAAATCCACTATAAATGGTCATTTTCAATAGCTATGTTAGTTTACCAGAGGGTAATAATCAATGACATACCACACGCACTCTGTGTTCTTTCTTGAAAAGCCAAGAGCAGTCCCTGGGGCGTCGGCTGTTGCTAAGTACACGTCAGCACACAATCTTTGGGGTCTGTCTGACAATAGGCTATCCCTATAAGTTTGATGATCATTAACTTGTCGATGGACAAAGGATAGCAAGTTTCTCGTACACACTGCTTTTGGACAAAACCAGATATCATAGCGTTCCTTCTATTTTGCATCAGTTCCCACTGCAAGTATATATATATACATACATACATGCATAGATCAAGATCATATTCCATCATATTCCATCAAATTCCATCATATCCCATTTGATTCCCATATTCTGCTGGTCATGGCACTTCTGGAAACCCCAATGGAGCCCAGTTCTGGTGTTTACTGGTGCCACTGGTGCCAACAACTCCCGACCTTTGGAGGTTTACCACTTTGTAGTATGGGAATGGGAGTAGATTGATTTGTTGCTATGGGAAGATTTACTTAGTGATATGGGATTCGATACACATATGCATGTTTATATGGTTTAACTATAGGCTTGGTATACTATAGTAGTTGTCGGTTTGCATGAGCTTACCACATTGCTAGAATCAAAACGGGTATATGCTTCACACACCCCCCTATTGGGATATATATATATTACTGAAATCTTAAACATGCCAAATTTACTCAGAAAAAAGTACCTCCAACGGCATGAGCCGTTCCCAAAATCCAAACACAAGGCTAAGGGAACATTTACAGGATTTACCAGTATATTCGGAGTACAAAGCAAGGATTTCTAGAGATGTTCTCTGAAACCGTTCTCTTGATCTCATCAGTTTCCGGACAAACAATGACAATCAAAAGCATTATTCACCGGTCGAATATGGATACCATCTGGTTATTTAACATAGCCATGGAACATCACCATTTTTAATAGGTAATCCATCTATTTCGATTAGGGCCATCGAAAAACCATGGCGAACTGTTAGTCATAATAGTCATAACCAGAGGGTAATTCATTGATACATCACTCAAATCCAGCATTGTGACCCCATCCGAGCATCGTTCGCTTCCAACTTGGCCTTATCGGACTCCTTGACCTGCCATGCTCGAATTTCAGGAGGCTAGTTACTGTTAGTTGTGATCTTAAAAACTGATAGTTACTGTTTGTTACTGATAGTTACTGTTAGTTACTGTTATATACTGATAGTTACTGTTACTGAATTTCATGATGATCCATCGGGTTTTTGGATCGATTTTCTGTATGTGAAATGCATGGTTCCAATCACCCAGAAGATGGCCTAAAGGGCGGTTCTCACGCAACTCAAAGGCCAACCAGGAGAATCAAACAACTTTGCAAACATGATGTTGGTACACCAGTACGCTCACATAGTCTGTTGATGCATTTACCACATCCACAAAGTATAGCAATAACATCTACACATACACAGCAGTATATATCTATCTATATTTAAATAAAATCGTAAACCAACATATGATGAATTATACAACACATTTAAGCACATATCAAATATGATCAATAATATTGATCTATATATGTATATAGAATGTCCAAGTTACCTATATTTGGGATAGTTAAGATTTCATTCTTCACGTCGACACCTCCAACATAAAGGTCATATAAATTCTCGGATCAATAATCACTATTCATCAAATAAACTAACATAGCTATTGAAAATGGCCATTTATAGTGGATTTACCCATTAAAAATGATGATTTTCCATGGTTATGTTAGTTTACCAGAGGGTATTCATCAAATATCCCATGTTCAACGTCGCAGTCCTCTTTCTCCCCTGCACTGGGCCTTGTCATTGTGCTTATCCCTTAAATCCTGGCGGCATCGCCCGTCAGTGTCAAGAAAAGCATAGAATGTAACACGGGATCAGAGAAAAGACTATATCTATATAATGTATGTATATATATATATATATGCTTGTACATATATATATATATATATATTGTACATATATTTGTATATACAAAACACATGTTAATAGATTTCAATAATAGTTTCTTGTTGGGAAGCCTTGCACACATCCTCTGCTAATTCAAACTAGCCATGGAACATCACTGTTCGCTGTTTTAATCCGTTTAATACTGTTCATAATAGGAAAATCATCTTTAAATAGGATACCCTCTGGTAATTTAACATAACTATGGGAAATCACCATTTTTAATGGGAAAATTCACTATTTCAATGGCCATTTTCAATAGCTATGTTAAATTACCAGAGGGTATGTTCGATAGCAACCTGGGATCACCTTACAGGGCCATCACGGGCTTGGGATCTGTTCTTGCAATATGTTTGAGCCAACACCATCTGGGTGTGTCTGAAAATGTGGGATCTATCCATTTGAAAGGCAATTTTAATAGGGAACATGATGATACACCATGGGATTTTTTTGAGGTTTTCGCCTGAAATTTCAGAGCAAAGCCATCTGGATCGTGTTGTGGATCGTTTGGGCGGACAAGGTCAAGCCAGGCTGGGTCAAGGCCCCTTTTTGCTCCACAGAGTTCATCCCTTGATACTCTGGAAATCCCCAAGATTTTTTTTTTTTAAAGGGTGGGTTCAACTGGTTACTGCTCAACGGCTCACAGCGTGCCTCGAGTTCTTTCTTCCTCCTTTCGACCTCTTTCATGAAGGATGTCATCCTCAGTTCATGGCCGATGGTGAGACCCATTCAGCTCGAGGGCTGATTTCCCAGCAAAATATGCCAACACAATTCATTAAGTTTGTGATTTGCTTTGAACAAAACCACCTCAACAAGATGGAGATGTATTTCATAAGCCATCCCCAAGATCAATATTTCTCTGGGTGCACAAAACCTTCCCCAAGCCAAGGTTGCGCATCCACTCGTAAGACCCGCTTGCCTGTTGGTATACCATTTTTTTTGTGGAAAACAAACGATAGTTATAAAACACTTCCTAACTAAACTAATTTGATCTAATTTGTCATACAATTGATTATCATTGTGTTCTCCTTGGCTAACTCCGTGTTTTCGTCGGAAAACATACTGCGACTTTAAGGCGTGAAAACCACATATGATCTGCAAATTTTGTTGATTAAGCAACCATTACCCCCATATACCCCCATCAGTGTTGCTTCATTCCTCTTCACAATGCTTGCTGGACACAACAGAGTTTGTTGCCGTTGGTTCTTAATGTGGTAAACTAGCCTCATAAACCGTACAGCCCTTTTTAGATTAAATTTTATGTATTTTTTTGTAGTGTTGTCTAAATCCCTTTCTTTGTTGGTTAAATTGGTTAAATCCATATTGACATATTGATGTTGAATAACACGTCTTCTACCTTTTGGTAGATGAAATCCCAATTTTGGTTGGTTCAACCACTATGCAGTATTCTTTCGATGATAACCTTTCAATATTGTCTGGACAAACTTAAACCTTGTTGGCAAAATCCTGACTTATGTTGGTCAAACCGTTAGACATTTTTTGTTACATAGCGAAAAATCCCTATTTGTTTCATGGTTCAATCCACTTTTTTCTTGTTAAACCCATATGTTTCTTGGTGAAATCATGTTAAATCATCAATTGCGATGGTGAAAGTCCGATGTTTGATGCTTCAATCCAAATGTTCATGGTTTCAATCCCAACTTCTTCATGGTAAAATTATTTCTTCATAGTAAAACCCATGGTTGGTTTTCAGAAAACAACCAATGTTTCAGACCCCATTTTGCCACAGTTACTGTTCACGGTTAAATCATGGCGAAGTCACCATTCGCCCGGTTAGCGGCTGGCGATCCAAGGCGCTTGGCAGCGACCTCTGCCTTCAGATCAGCTGCCTCCTGCGCCAAGGTCTGGAACTTCGTCAACGCCGCCTGGGACTTGGAGGATACAGGATTCTCATATATATATATACATGTATGTATGTATGTATATATGTATGTATGTATGTATATATGTATGTATGTATGTATGTATGCATGTATGGATGTATATATGTATGTATGTATGTATGTATGTATGTATGTATATATGTATGTATGTATATATGTATGTATGTATGTAAGTATGTCTGTATTTATGTCTGTATCTATTTATGTATCTATGTATGTATGTATGAATGTATGTATGTATGTATGCATGTATGCATGTATGTATGTATGTATGTATGTGTGTATGTATGAAAATATGTATGTATGTATGTATGCATGTATGCATGTATGTATGTATGTAATTTTAAATATGTGTATATATGTATGTATTAAAATATGTATGTATATGTATGTATGTATGTATCTATGTATGTATCTATGTATGTATGTATGTAAATATATGTATGTATGTATGTATGCATGCATGTATGCATGTATGTATGTATGTATGTATTTATGTATGTATGTATGTAATTTTAAATATGTGTATATATGTATGTATTAAAAAATGTATGTATATGTATGTATGTATGTATGTATCTATGTATGTATCTATGTATGTATCTATGTATGTATGTATGTAAATATATGTATGTATGTATGTATGTATTTATGTATGTATATTTGTATGTATGAATGTATCTATGTATGTATCTATGTATGTATCTATGTATGTATGTATGTATGTATGTGTGTATGTATGTATGTCTGTATGTATGTATGTATCTACGTATGTATGTATGTATGTGTGTATGTATGTGTATGTATGTATGTATATATGTATGTATGTATGTATGTATGCATGTATGTATGTATGAATGTATGTATGTATGCATGGATGTATGTATGTATATATATATATATTCATATATGTATGTATGTATGTATGTACGTATGTATGTATGTATGTATGTATGTATGCATGTGTATGCATGTGTGTATGTATGTGTATGTATGTGTATGTATGTGTATGTATATATGTATGTAAATATGTATGTATGTGTGTATGTCTGTATGTATGTATGTATGTATCTATGTATGTATGTATGTATGTGTATGTATGTGTGCATGTATGTGCATGTATGTGTATGTATGTGTATGTATATATGTATGTATATATGTATGTATGTGTGTATGTCTGTATGTATGTATGTATCTATGTATGTATGTATGTGTATGTATGTGTATGTATGTAAATATATATGCATGTACGTACGTATGTATGCATGCATGCATGTATGTATATATGTATGTATGTATGTTTATGTATGTGTATGTATGTGTATGTATGTGTATGTATGTGTATGTATGTATGTATGCATGTATGTATGTATGTACGTATGTATGTATATAAGTATGTATGTATGTATGTATGTATGTATGCATTTATGTATGTATGTAATTGTCAATATATGTATATATATATATGTAGACACACAATATATATATGTATATAAATGTGGGATGAGATATCCGATATTTTTATATATATATATATATACAATATGATACAGTGTCCTTGTTTAATATTTATATATATATATATTATTATAGTATAGATATGTAATTTTCATAGTTCCTGTATTGGTATGCATTGAAATTACAAATTATTTGATCGTATATGATGACGATATACAATATGTATGTATGAGTACTGTTCACGGAAATGTATACATGACCAATAATTATATTGGACTATTGTATAAATGTTGAATACAATATTTATATGTGTGTAAGTATATGTAAATATAGTTGTCCAATCATATGATCTATTACGTAATATAGTATAATATACTTTTGTATTCAAAGGTGTGCTATTGTATATACATGATGATTACACAAAGGCAGTCATACGTGTGTAGTTGTATGTACATAGGCGCATGTAAATAGTTGCATGTAAAGTGTGTGTGTGTGTTTTTAATGTATGCATATGTCTGTGAAGTGCGTATGCATACGATTGCAATGATTGATGGGTCGAAGATTGAACTGACTAAACAACACAGCTCAACTACAAGGGCAGCCTGAAGGTTTAGAGCCGGGAGAATTGATCATTACGAACCTGATTCAAGGCAACATTTGAACTCTGTACCAATATATTGAAATCATTGTGAATATTGTGATCATATAAAACCTAATATTATGAAACCGTACTAGACTGTTAGTTCAGATATAGATATATTCTGATGATGATGATGATGATGGCATCATTTGCGGTTGCTACAAATGATCCCACTAGAACCCACTGGAATCTCCCAGCAATTTTAAGCCCTGACATGTTGCCCGTCAATCCCCTGCATCTTGCATCAGTTCGCTAGTTGCAAGTATCTGCCAGTAACCTATGTATATATATATGTATATAAATAACATAAATGTTGAAAATCCATGCTTTTTTCTGGAAGATGCCCTGCAAATGGCAGATGTTTAATATCTATACGGGTTTGTCTGAAAATGAGGTGCTCCAAGATACATGTGTTCATTATGGTTTATTACTGTATCATTTCCTCCGTTCACTCCGTTCTATATTTGATTGTAAATCTTGGGTACACACTATTTTCAGACAAGCTCATGTTAATTTGCTGGAGGAAAAAACATGAAACAATATGAAACATCTTGAGAATTTGCCAGTTCAAATATCCGTCCTTTGTTTACCAGTATTTTCCCATGAAAAAGGCTCAAAAGGCCGCGGTGTTTTCTCATTTTTAGCCCATTTTTTCGCGTCAAATCCATGCCATGCCATGCGCCTCATGGTCCTTGCCATGGGCCAAATGTGCAGTGATTGCTTTTTCCACGGCCACGCTCGTCTCGCGTGTTCTCAGACGTGTGCGGCAACAAGGTGGGTAACTTGGGTAAATAAAGAACTAAAATGACCTAATTTACCCTTGTGGGCTATCCATTTGCAGTGGGTTGGAGCAAGTGAGCGGATTATTTCTCATGGAAATTGTGAAACTAGTTTACTGGAATCTTGAAAAAATAGAAAGAATCGAATGTGCCTGATTTGTTACTGGAAAGCGAGCAGAGTCTAGCAACACAGGAAGTGAACCTGTGGATACAGCCCTTGGAAAACAAAGGAATTCAGACATCATTCAGGTTTGCTTTGATCATTTAGGCAGTGGACGTTTAAGGCCAAGCTGCTGCACCTTTTGATACGTACTTTTTGGATATGGTAAACTTCCAAGAAAAACATTTTCCAATTTGCAACAATTCATGGGTGATGTACCTACTAATATCGATGTATCTCCCTCTTCTGGGCTTTCAAACCCATCCCATCACATCCTTCGCAATTCGAAGGCCCAGGGGCGACTTGGCATGCGCTTCCACATGTGTGGTCTTGTTTTCCACTTCTTGCATCAAGGAAAGTTCTAAGTGGCCAGGAACCAACCGGAGAAGTTTGATTCTTGGATGGTCAGATTCTACTTTTGAACAGCTTTGGAGCAATCGGATCCACCTAAAAAAAGATGAAGATTGGATAACATTGGGACCACCATCCCAGGTAGGCAAGAAAACATTTTACATCCGTGAAACAACAAACTAACCGTAGTTCAACGGGTATCTTTAAAAATTATTCAGCCACCTGAAACCAGGTCAACTTGAAATCTACAGTGACATCCTGGGGGATGGCCGTTCCATCACGACGCCAAGCTTCTTTTCTGCACGGCGCTTTCGAGGCTCGCCTCGCTGGATTGTCATCGTCTAAGGGTTACTGTAGAATTGTGAATTTATTTGCAACTTTGCATTCTATTTACGTTTATGTATATGAATAACAACATATTGATATGTATATATATATACATAATTATAAGAAATGTAATATGTATTATATATATATTGTTTTTAAATACACACATCAAAGTTGATACTGTTCAAAGTATGTTCAATATTCTTACAAGATTTGTCCTCACAACTCCTCGGTTCATGGTGCAGGATTGTCCCACTTGCCACGTGGATAGGATGTCGAAAGTTGGTTTAGAAGCCCATCCGACCAAACATACCCTCTGATAAACTAACATAGCTATTGAAAATTTCCATTTAGAGTTGATTTACCCATTGAAAATGGTGATTTTCCATAGTTATGTTAGTTTACCAGAGGGTACATCCACCTGAAACAAGGTACAAAGCAACCTGACTATGGGACATCCACTTATAGCCACACAAAGTTCACTAATATTCATCGTAGCCACCTAGAGTGACCTAAAGCATCATCATACTATCGGTCGTCATATTTTCCATCATTAGCTCTTTGGTGGTGTCAGGCCATCTAAGTGTCAATTTCAAAATGAAACATACCCTCCCGCAATTTGACATAGCTGTGGAAGCCATAGCCATTTTAATGATTCGTTACCTGATAAAAATGCTGGTTTTCCAAGTCGCTATGCTGAATTACCGGTATTTGAAACAATGCCATCATTGGTTACATCATGTTATATCCCCATGAATATCCCATAGACCCTTGAATTCCGTTTAGACATTACATCCCGAATAGTCATGGGTTCGTCTGAAAAATAGTATACCCCAAATCCAATTATCATTGTTTATCATCATGTTCCATTAGTATCAATTATCATCATTGTTCATTAATGTTAATTATCATCATTTTCCATTGATATCAATTACCATATTTTTCCATTACTAGCAATGGCCATTTTATGATTTATCCCCCATTTTCAGACACACCCATTTGTTGATATTTATTGTCTCTCTTGTAAATGAACATGACACCTAGTTTGGAAAACATGTTACATCTTACCTTACTCAGACACATGCAGGGAGAATGGAACGTTTACCCATACCGATAAACGTTTACAGTTCGCTATCGAAAATGGCCCAGTCGACATAGTTGATCTACCCATTTATAGCATGGTGGTTTTCCATAGTTTTTTGTTAACGTTTACCAGAGGGTACATCCACCTGAAACAAGGTACAAAGCAACCTGACTATGGGACATCCACTTATAGCCACACAAAGTTTACCCTTCCGAAATAGTTGATTTACCCAGCTATAAAATGGTGGATTTGGTGGATTTTCCATATGTTTTTTGTTAACGTTTACCAGAGGGTATTCTTCTGGGTGTGTCTGAAAATAGGCTTTTGTGTGGGTAAAACATGTAAAACAATGTCATAAACCATCCCCCGATCATCACCATTTTGATAGGTTTACCCATACCGATACCCTCACCATCCCTTTCCACCTTCTTGGCGCTGGCTTCCTTTTCCGCCGTCGTCTTGAGGTCCAGCTGTTCGTTGACTGCCCTGCTGTGGCCCAGATGCTTCACGTTTGGTGAAAAAAAAAGGCAGTTGGGCTGTTTTTTTATGGGTCAAGTGGGGTTTTTATACGTGGAGCATATGTCATATGTAAAGCATATGGGAATGGTATTTAGCATGAATTTACCACGCACACCAAAAAAAAGACAAGAAACACCAAGTTTGAAACCATAGACATTGCAATTTCACGCATCAATGGACCCTTGTTGCGTCTGAAAATGATGGTTTCACCACAAACATGTGGATTTACGCAACAAGATGTGGGAGGAAAATGGGATCATATGGAAAACAACATGATATCTGGGTGTGTCTGAAAATGGTGAATCTCCGAATCTCGTGCAAAACCGTAGCCAGCTACACGGTTTTTTGGTGCTAACTCGATGAATCCTTGGATTTGGCCGGCAAACTATAGCGAAAAAGCAGCTATGGAAATCCGGTTGGTTTTTTCTTTGGAAGTGATCTACAGACCCATGACGGATCCATGGTGCTGGTATATATGCTAACATTGGGGGCATATTGATGGTAAATGTTACCATATATAGCATACATGGATCCTATGGGAAATGTTACAAATGCTCCATTTTCCTGTACCCCCAATTCACTGGGTTTCCCATTAAAAATCACAGGGGAAATGGGTGGTTTCCCGGCCTTCTGGCTCTTCGCAATGCGTCGGTGATGGGACGCGGCACCACCTGCTACGAGATTTTTCTACGAGGAATGGAGGATCCCAGAAGTCGTAATTGCTTCGTGACCCTGGGTGGTAAGTTCCCGCGGTTGTTTTCCCAGTTACTAAGCAGTTGCGCTTCGCAGTTAGTTGGTTTTGCAAGTATGAGGACAGAGCATGATTTATATGTGTATATAACTGTATATGTATATAGATATATATGGGTAAATTAAAATAATTCACTAACCTGAAAAGTTGCGGCTATCTTGGGGACGTTTCCCTTACCATCATCATAGTGAAGTCGCAGTGAGGTCGTTATAATATATATATATATATATTCGCTGGTAATGATGGTATGTGATTGTATATTGCAGTACAATATGTGTATATATATATATATGTATATATATATATATTATCATTATTTGTATTTGTATATATAATGTCCACCTCTGATTTATAAATAGCCCCCCCCCCCTCTTTGACCCTAAATAGACTTAAAGCCACCATCAAACTTGTTTGTATGTAAAGGTTTTCAATTACCACAATTGACAACGAATACATAAAATGCAATTTCAAAAAAAGAAATCCAGCAATTGTTTTAGTATTGATCTAGTACTCATGTCATGGATTTAGTATTGATCTAGTACTCATGTCATGGATTTAGTATTGATTTAGTATTCATCTCATGGATTTAGTATTGATTTAGTATTCATGTCATGGATTTAGTATTGATTTAGTATTCATGTCATGGA
>Ga0126342_10002370_pt1 | contig 29244 bp, 28 predicted proteins | sample Cyp1metagenome_FD_92528 | JGI IMG/M metagenome (GOLD analysis project Ga0126342, IMG submission 92528) | Coral microbial communities from Lord Howe Island, Old Settlement Bay, Australia - Cyphastrea 1 metagenome | ecosystem: Host-associated > Invertebrates > Cnidaria > Coral ...
CCCACACGGTGATAGAACCAAGCAGATCTGGCGGCTGCTCTTTGGCGCCGCTGTTTTCTCTTCTGGGTACCAGTGAGAAACGGAATCTTGCAAAGTGGAAAATGTCACCACAAATAACAGCAACACCAACAAAAATGAGCACATAAATCTCGAGAAAATGCCAATGTAAAATGATACCAGGGCAAGCCAGTTCAGTATCGAAAACAAAGGAAATTTGAATTACAAATAAGTGAACCTCCTCACGGTACAGTTCACAAAAAGATTGTCCACAAAATTCACACCAGCGCAAAGCAGTTAAGTGTAAAGATTGCAAAAATTGTAATATCCACAAATTGATCCAGCAAATTCCGGTTGTCGGCCACCGCAGAGCCAGCAATTCACCCACTAATTCCGGTTGTCGGCCACCGCAGAGCCAGAAAAGAGAATGAAGTTAGTTGGACCGGTTGTAGGCCACCGCAGAGCCAGATCTGTGGAAAAAACACCACAGGAAAAAACAGTTGATGTCAGCGAGATGCACGAAGAAATAGGGGAAAATCAACCCTAATCAATTGGATCCAGCGGCAACTGAGTTTCCAAGGTCCCACCTGTAACCAATGAAGGTGAGATCCCGCGGGCACAAAGCGCACACAGCGCCCGCTCAGGTTATTGCAGCCAGAAAACCCTTGAACGAGCAGCGGGGGGTAATCTGGGCCGAAACCTTTATATATATATGGAGATATATCTTATTTGATGATGGTGGGATGTGGTGGGATGACTGTTTCCAAGTCTTGCAGGTAAGTTGGTATGAATCAGTCGTGAGTTTAGCCCACCCCCTTGAGCCGGCTTACTGTGGCATGATTTGCTGATTTGACGAGACATTTTGGTGTTTGTGAGTCAAGGCATGGTGACAATGTTTCTGATATTGACCCATTCGTCTACACAGATGTTCCGCTCAAAGAGATCCGCACGTTGAAGGTCGTGGAGCCTTGTTCTAAATAGAGTTCAAAGGGTTGCTGACGATTACTTAGTACTGAGTCGTGCTGAGTTGTACCTCGTGTCAAATAGGTATCCGTTTGGAGAACAGAAGCATTTTGAATGAAGCGATCAGCGCTGAGGGTCAGATTGACGGGATCTGAGGAGTCGCCGGGCTTCCCATCCTTCATGAAACTCGCTGAGTTGGTCGCCCGAGTCGAAGAAGCGCGGCAAGGCCTGCCGTTGGGGTGCAGTCGGGTGCAGGGTCCGTGACGGTCCGTGACGGTCCGTGACGGTCCGTGACGGTCTGTGGCCTATCACTTCGTTTTAGAACGGGAATCCATGGATCGATTTCACAGGAGGCATTCTACCACCTAAACTCGCCAAAGAAGCTCGAGATGCTGGCATCATTAGCGACGTCACTTGGTTGAACTTGGCTGTGCTGGGAGAGCCGGAGGTTCTGACCATGAGGACGTGAAAATGGACATGTTTCGATGATCTTTCCACTTGCACCTTTGCACCTTTGCACCTTTGCAGTATCATCGTCTCATCATTTCATCATGCCATGATCGTCACCGGCGTTGGATTATTACAAAGAAAATCCCATCATAGTGACCACTGTCACATCAAAATTCCTCAACAGAGACTCACCATTGACGAGTATAGTCTACTAGTTAGTATAGTCTAGTAATATAGATAGATCTTTCTACGATGCTGATTGACGGTATTGAATGGTCAAGAACTGAGCTTTGACTACTCAGGAGGATGCAAGCGAGAGAGGTGAGATTGCCTAAAGCGAGCATGACCCGCATGAATCCTTATGCGGCCTCACTGGTTCAGAACGAACTCTTATCTTCCCCCGACCTTTGAAGCAGAAGTGGTTGGGCGAAAAAATGTGGATGCTTGAGCACGGCCTGCAGCTAGGATTGGGATGGTGCCCTGATGTGCCTGGTTCATTTTGTCGCATGGACCCCATGGGTATTGCAATGTACTGCTTGGTTTGGCTTCCGGAGATTGCCTGCCGACTTGATGCAACCTGAAAAGCCCCGAAAAGGGTGAGAAATAGACAGGTGGCATGGTGATTCAGGATGGGAAGGATCTGGTGGATTGTCTATTCGCCTGAATCATAGAGAATTACCCTTGCAGAGTAGAAAACGAATGAACGAGATGTAGAGGCAGCAAATGACGGGTAAAGCTTGCTCAGCTGAGCCAGGTGAAACCCAAAAAGACTTTGGTTTTTGCCTGCTTCGCTGCGGAAGAGCCTGGTCTGCGCGGATCAAAGGTGCGAGAGCCGATGGATTTGTTCCAAATTTCGTGACAGATTGTACTGATTGTACCTTGCTGAAACACGTTTGTCTCCGACTGAGACTTGTCTCTCCTTGAGGTCGCATGAGGTACAGTACCTTTCACTTTGAAAATTCACAGACTGCGTGACCAATCCATGTGACGCCTCACGCTCTTTGGGTAGACATCGACTTAACTTGACAGTCTCTGAAACATTCTGAAACTCCGAGTCTTCCGCGTTGTAGCTACGGCTCCATACGGCTCCATACGGCTCCTACAGTGGTCCTACAGTGGTCCTACAGTGACCACTGTGGACTCGGCAGGAATTTGCTTCTCGCCTCGCATCTGACAGCAGTTCCAGCGGCTCCAGCCTTTTAGAGGAGACCATGGCACGGACATGGAGAGTTGAACGAGCGAGAATTCCTGAGTTTCTGGAACAGATTTCTTACATTAATGTATCATAATGTATCATTATTTCGATCCACCTGGCAGTTTCATCAGTTTCCTTGAACTTTATACAGTGATGAGAAATGCACGGAATTGCACGATACACTTTGAGGACCACGACAAGACTGCGGCCAAGCTGATGTCAAGGCCAGGCATTTGAGCATAACTTTATTTTTCATATCTTTTGCAAGTGCTCACCCGGAGCACTATATTATATAATATATATATATATATATAATATACATACAGTGCTGCCTCAGGATGTGTGGGACAAACAATGGCGGCGCGATTCTGCAGGCAATACTCAGTTGATGGTTTTCCTTTCATGTGTTATTTGCATTCGCATTTGGATCGAATGAAGCTACACGAAGTGGTGTCAACTTGTCACTGCCCCAACCCACCTCCAGGACAATTCTTTCATGAGGAGGAAACGTCAGGCAGCTGAGGAGCACGAGGTGTGAATATCCCTGCCGACACTACTGTAGCTGTCAGTGATTGCAATTGGATCGCTGGAACGACAATTTTGACCATGCCATCACCAGTAGTTTGGATACGGACGATGCATGACGATGTATGACGATGCAGTGATGCAGCTCAGACAATTCTGCTCTCAGCGGGTTGATTCACTTGCGCAGGCTTTGGTGATGGATGAGATTGCTTGGCGAAGTCCCTCGACGGATAGCACCTTGGGCTCAAAGTAGTGCTTTACGGCTTTAAGGCGACATGAAAACTGATGCACGTCATTGCACGTCGCTTTCCTCATTTTGTGGGTAAGCAGAAAGAAAACGCACAAGAATCATATTGCTTGGTTTGGAGATAGCTCTATGCTCTCGTTTCACCCCAGAATAACTCATTGCGACATTGCCTTTTTGGTTTTGGCAAAACACACGGAGATGTGGGTAACCTATGGTAACCTCCTAAGTGCAGCCAAAGACATCCCTTGAGGCCCTGTGGTCAATTTGGAGTCACTTCGTTGCAAAGACTGCGGCGGCTTCATTTCTTTTGCCCGTGATTGCTGCAGCGTTCTTTTCAGAAGTTTATTTATACGAGTCGACTGCAGAGTTACGGACGACTCTAGTGGACTTGTTCTGAGCCCACCAGAAACAGGTGACATTGGCCATAAGCTGATGTATTGGAGTGGCCGCAAGCGGATGTATTGGAGGGTGGCCGTACGCTCATGTATTGGAGTTGGAACTAAGCAATTGTTCGTACGCTTAACTAAAAGACTAGTTCCTCCGTGCTTCAACAAACTTGAAGTTCTGAAAGCAGACAGATGTCAAGAAAAACCTTTTGTGGCGAGACCTGAGACAGTAAGGTCCTATGACTGGGCGAAGAAAGTGCTAAAGCATTTGGCCGGGGCAAGCAAAACCCACAACGGTGACAAACTGAAAGTAACGCACCACAGCTGAAGAATGCTGAAGATCACATTTTTGCAATGCTTGTGTTCGTGGTCGGATCTCACCCAAGCGTGAATGTTTTCATTGTAGTTTCTGGAGAGTTTGAAACTTTGGAGGGCAGTTGGTTTATGTACACAGCTGAACATACTACCTTAAAAATTGTCAACATGTACGGTCTCAAGAAAGCAACCGAGGCACAGCAACAATCCCTTCGGCTCTGACCATATGAGTTTCTTAGAGCAGAAGATCCAAAGCGTTTCTTGGCAGAAGATCCGACCCTAGAAGCCCGGAGCAAGATGAGCAGACAGAGACATACAGAGACACAGCAGACCGGACCATGGGGACTGGACCAGATCAGTCCAGCAGAACCTCAGAGGTGCTTTCCATCCATGGCGATGATGAGTCCTATCCACACTACCATCAACCCACGGATGCCATGGATCAGGAGCCGCGACACAATGAAAGCATTGTGTAGCACAGCGTTTTTTTTTGCGGTGAAGGGAGGGATACCGGGATACTATAGGAACAACATGATAACAACATGGGATCAGTTTGAACATGTTGGAACACCCAATACCGATCAATAGTCCTGAGGATTTCCTGTGCGGACTCCGGCAGTACCCTGCTCCACCTTTCCCTGTTGGTCGTAGCGGCAGGTGAATCCAGAGCTTTACACCTTGATCACAAAAATGAACGCAGGCGCGCCCGATCTAAGCAGTTCTGCGTATGAGTATTCCAGATAGTGTTCCATAGATTTCCATAGTATACCCCAATGGCCTCAAAGAGAAGCACCCCGATGGCTTGTGGCTTTGTGATATTCTGGGGCTTCGTGATGGCTTCGTGATGGCTTTGTGCTTCTTTTGGATCTTTTTTGGTGACAATTGGTGTGCCCGGGTGTGCCTGTGACATCCTGTGACGGTGAAGTTCTGAGGTGCAGCGTTGCGCTTGGCGGGTGTCGTTTAAGGTGAAGTTCTGAGCCCTGGATAAGCCGATTGGATTGGGCAAATGACGGGCGCAAGTTTCACTCCTCAGAGGCTGGCCTTTTATTTGGCCGCTTCCCTTGAGATTGGAGGTGTTAGGCAGTCTTCTCTGCCACTTGAATCAAACTTGATAAAACTTGGCAGCAAGCGCATGCAAATGCCACATGGTTTATTTTACCGCTTGGCCTTTCATTGTTTAGATTGCTGGCATTTGCAATATTCTCGCCCAGACTTTGAGTTTGGGATACATATTCCCCGTACAACAGGTCAGATCACTCGGGAACTGATACAGGTGGACAGTTTCTAGCCAAAGCGAGCCCAGTGTGATTGAACACAGCGAGGGCGTTCCTCAAATATGATCACGTTGATACTGCCCATATCGAAATTGGCCTGTTGTATAATGACAATACAATGACCAACAGTGCAGCAAATCACATCGAACTGAGCGGTGTGGCGGTCAGGACCGCTGTACATGCTGAAGGAGCATGCAAAAATGTGCTTGCTGCCATCAAGAAACTTGGACACTTGCAGATTTCGAACGTTTGAATTTCATACTGCCTGGCATATCTAGCATTTGGCATGGGGTTGCAAACTGGGGTTTGAAATAGTAGCTTAGATTGCAGGCAGTTACACACGGTCTTCATTCAGTGGTTCCAAAGAAAATTGGTTTCGTTGCTAGGGCGGCTACGGTTCTCTATTGTATCTTCATTCCACAGGTGATGATCAAGGGAAACCCAACAGCGGGACACCTGATGTGCCCAATACTCTGCATGAAGGCGCTGCCGGTGGCCAGCACTGCAGTGGGCTGATCTCGAGGTGCAGCTTTTGGAATGAGACGTCGGGTCCCTGCGGTGGTTCTGTGGCGAACATGCTGTATGAGCAACTCTGGTGGAAAGACGAACTTGATAGATTTGATCAATTTTGATGTTATTTCATCGCTGGAAAACGTCATTCGGAATGCTTACACCCAAGGTGTAGTTTCATCATTTGTGTCTTTTTACCTTTTAATGTTGCATCAGCTCTCCAACGAACCCTTCTGCCAAAGCTGGGACTAGAAACAATGCCAAGCAAGCATTCATCAGTGCGCAATGGCTTGCAGGTGTTGCAAAGAGAGCCAATGCCTTAGTGCCATCCTAAGCACCAGCCGAGAATCAGTTGATGGATGTCAGTTGAGAATGCTAAGATATGCAAAGGATAAACAGATAAGATGCACGTTGATAGAAGTCAAGGCTCTGTTTTTTGGAGTGCAGGCATGAACACAAGACCACAGTTTTACCAGTCACAAGTGATAAAGGTATTCCAAAGGCGACGTTGACGATGCTTGAGCTGGTTTTAAAGGCACGGGCAACGTCAAATTCCATTGCGCTTTGGCCGAAAGCCAGTCAGGATCCTTGGGGCAAATCTACAAGCAAATGGCTTCAAATAGCTTCAGATGGCTTGCTGAGCTTCACTGAAAGCACCATCTCAAAATTGACAATAAAGGAAAACCATTCAAAAGACGGTACGATATGGTACGAGTTTTTTTTGCTTCTATTCCAAGAAGTTCCACAGTTGTTTTCATAGCTGAGTTGCGCGGGCAAGGTCAATCAAACGCTGTGGGAGGCCATTTGCTCAAGTCACCTTGTGTCAATAGCACCGGAAAACTTCTTGCAGTGCCACGTGGAGACTAGCTGCCAGACCCAAGCTTGCCTGGCTCTGCCAAGGGGCAATGCGAGCGACTTGATGATATTCCCTTAGGGGAATTTTGTTCCTGGCTTGCTGGCAAGGCGCATTTTTCTCGTTTTTCTCCTAGAAAGGCACAGTTCAGATGCACAGATGCAAAAGTAATATAAGCGATTCGTACAGAAGCTTTTGTGTGCTTACGCATACACATCCGTGTGCTCATGTATATCCCATGGTGACATTGGTTAGCAATTGAGTTTGCGACACTTCGGGCTGGAGGAAGCTGCCTCCATCCCGTACTTGAAAGAAGAATGGTGGGGTGCAGAACCAAGTTTTGGAAAAGCGAATCGAAGTCGACGACTGTATCCACATGCTGGTTCCGAATGCAAACAGGTGGACGACCCATGGCAATTTGCTGCATTGTTAAGATCCCAACTTGCGCCCTTCTCAGGATATTGTTCTTACCAGCACTTTGAGGCGCAAGTACAGTAGCGAAGCAGAGTTGAGCAGTCCATAGGAAGCATTTTTGGGTGCAGGCCCTCTTTGAAGACATAGAGGACTGCAACCGATCATCTGCAAACTTTGCGGAACTCTTGGAGGCCTGGCCATGAAGTTGACGAAGGATCGACGAAGGATCGACAAAGATGTTGATGTTAGAAGTTGGTGTCGGAAATCCGATGTTTTCACGCTTGAGAACCTGAGCGTTTTTGTTTCTTTGGAAAGAGACGCATTTTTGACTGTTGAATCAACGACTTCTGTTTGATTTACACCGGAACAGTTGCATGAGATACGGTGCAAATTACTCTGTCCGTCTCTGTCCACCCTCATCGGAAAACACAAACATGATCCCAAATGGACAACAATTGATTCTGTTCGACTTTGACAATGTAAACAAACTAAAGATATTGAGTGCCACGTTCCGTGGAGCCGCAACCACTATTAAAAGACTCTTCTAAAGTAAAGATATTCGATGATATTCGTTGGGTGTTGCGACAGCTGTGTGCCAGGAACAGGTATCAGCCCCTGGTGCTCCGACACTTTGGCTGGGTCAGGGCCTGAGGCGACATGTCAGCCGATAGCCCAAACGATGCTATGGAAAACCGTGGCTTTCTTTAGCATGTCCTACCCATTAAGATCCATTAAGTTCCTTTGTTGCAGGTCTAGGATAAAGTGAAGAACAGTGTTCCGGGAGCAGAAGCTGCGCGACTGCCAGTAACCACTGCGTCTTCGAATTCTGCTACTGTATATACAATAACAAAATGATGATAGTGATATGTGATACAAAAATGAGCACTCACACGTCACATGGATGTCTTTGACTCTCCAACCTTGGTGCTGCTCCGGGATTCGCAATGCCTCACTTGAAGTCCTACATAGTTACTACATAGTCAAGTTCATGCTGGACTGAGTGTGTTTTTTGTGTTTTGTTATTTTTGTTCTGCGGTTTCAGCAAGTGCAAAAGCCTTTGCTTTGCCCCCTTGAAGGTTCCAAGGGTGCTCGCACGCCGTGACGAACCCAGCTGCTCTTGCAAGACCTTCATTATGCATTGACAGGTGGAATGAGGCTGTCTGAACCAGCTCATTCGCGTATATCAACACTAACAGTCACTAACAGTCACTAACACTTCATAACACTTCTATCTCTGAGCTTCCTTTTGTGTAGATGTCAATGGTTCTCTGAGCTGAACGCTGATGTCTCGAGACAGGGACTGCACAATCATTCGTAGAACCAACACGCAGCAGTTCTGAAACACGTGGTTACAGACGTAGGCTTCGGACATAGTACCCCTGTGTGGGCCTGCGTGGCCCCTTCATCTTCTATCCAATCTTGGGTGTCCACTTGGGTTTTCATGATCTTTCATGGACAAGAGGCATATGTTTAGGGGGAGATGGTTGTGCTGTGGACGTGGACTTTGATCCGGTGAAGTGCCATGGGAGTCGTTTGCCTCCATGGCAGAGGGTAAGGCACCCGCGGCGCCGGCGCCTGCGCCTGCTGGGGCTGCACCCGCAGATGCTGCACCTGCGACGAATCCGAACAATGCCAGAGTGACTTAGAATATCTTAGAATACTTAGATCTGCAGCTGGAGTGGCGCTGCAGATTGTCACAGATCGTCATGGACTGTCACTGATCGTCACAGATTTTCACAGCCAGATCAGCCCAGGCAAGAAGGCCCAAGAAAAAGACCGCACCAAAGATAGTGAGATGTATGGACTGTGTCTTGGAGTAGAACTGCTGAGGATTACTTCGCTGCTTGTTTTCTTTTTTCCTGCACAATCGTGACATTCGGAGGGAGTGCCCAGGTGGCTGTCCAATTCAAACCATTCTGCTTCCTGGAGGGGTGTCACAGCTGCACATTTATGGATTTGTTGCAGCCGGAATTGGGAGCTAAAGCAATGCTGGGAATCCTGTGCTGGCAGACCTGTGCTGGCAGACCTGTGCTGGCAGATGATTTAATCAGATTTGATTTGATAGCTTCGGATAGTTTAGGCAGAAAGTCAGGAGTAGCAACAAGTCTTCCCGCACACTGCAGGGCTTTGCAGAAGGGTGTGAAGAATGTTGGAAAGACGCAGGCTACAAGGGGACTCCACCTTGCAATGTGCAGAAGAGCCGGCGATTTAGCTGCACTGAATATGTTCGAAAGGCCACACCTCAAGACACTCTGGTGCCCACGACACATCAACATTCACCAACTCCCTTCAATTCGTGGAGGTCCCTGTTTTGTAGTACAACAATACTCTGTGTATATTTTTGACTGGAAAGTAACTATTCCCTCGACTCATTCCCTCACCGGCTTTGTTGACTCAAAAGCATCTCAAGGACTGGGAAGTAATGCTGAGAACACAAAGTCACTTGATATCCTGGTACGTCTTGATACGTCTTGATACGTCTTGATACGTCTTGATACGTCTTGATACGTCTTGACGTCTTGACGTCTTGACGTCTTGATACTGTACCGAGGTATGCAGAGAAGGCCCAAAAGCAGCTGTGCCTCGACCAGAGTCGCTCAGGGATGGTCAAATTAAGCTCCAGCTGCACCTCTGAAGGAACGGCCCAAGCGCGAAGTTTTGATGTTCTGAATCTGACTACGCGGGTTCTCACCAAATTGGTCAATTTCAGAGTTTGCGCTACTTCTTTCAACATGTACCTGTTCGGCCCCTTCCACTGCAAAACCAAATTGGGCCAATTGGACACGATGATTTCATGCCCCAACTCCTGAATTGCCCTGTTCCATCAAACATGCATTTTCGTTTCAAATGCATTCAGAGCAGACAGGAACGGTCATTGTACATCCATGGTACAGATCTTTGAAATCCTCTACTTTGCAAGTCTTGCATTAGAGTAGCACAGTATAGCACAGTACATTATAGATGTGGATACAAAAGTACACAATAGGCCCAATCACACAAATTCAAGGGACCAGAGCAACAAACATCATTTTTCTTGTGAAGCTTTCAATTCCAGGGACCAGACAAGTTTCCACTGCCTACAAGTCAATGCAGACTATTGCAGAGACCTTAGGTTGGCAAACTAATACACTGCAGACCAGCTGCCATTTCGCTGAGGGAAAAGGCACAAAAAAGAAAGGATCAGAAAACTCCAGCCGAGGTGGAGGCAGGATCTCCGCATTTCGCACAATTTCGCATAATTTCGCATAATTTCGCATGGCATTTGCCGCATGTGGCCAGACTGGGATCACCTTGATCACCTTGATCACCTTGCACACTCAAAATATCTCAAAATCAACAAGTCTTGTCCTTGCAGTCATTGCACGAAACTGACGGCATTTCTGCCTGATTGAGCTGCGTTGCTTGAGCTCCTTTAGTGAAGAGCTATAACTAAGTCAACATTTGCTGCATTGACAGCATTAGGCAGAGAGACGGCAGGCAGCGCGTCAGGAGTTACTTGAACAGTTTGTGTGATGTCACTGGCCGTTGGACTGGGAAATGATAGCAAAAGACTGCACAACATAATACCTCGTACCTCTTCCACCCTTCACAAAGTTGGTTGCAAATGAAATATATTGGTGGCCAGGAAGAGTGTATGGACCTGGGTGACTTTAAGCCAAATTTCCTGAGATTATTCGACATTGTACTGATATCATCGACAGCGGACAAGGGCCAATATGCAGTTGACTGAATTGTTCATACCTTTCACTGCTGTGCGCGGGAAGCAGAGTGACTGAATGGTGTGATCGCAGCTTTGCTTTTATCAGCCTCTAACCAACATTTCTCCAAGGAAGCTGGAAGAGATCAGAGCTAAATCGCCCTTGAAGCAAGCACTTTTCAGCTTCTTGGAATAAACCTGGATCTCCTTGCACTCATTGCAGTTCGCTGAGTCATCTGAGTTTGACTTGATGAAGTCGCGAGCCTCCAAGGCCTGATTCAACACATTGAGGCAAGCGGACACGGTGAGAAATGTTTGGTGCTTCACAAGAGTTAGTCGCGACATCGTTCCAATGATTTCCACTGTATAGACTTGAAGGCAAACAAATCATGGGCAGCTGCGCATGGACTGCATGGACTGCATGGACTGCATGGACTGCATGGACTGCATGGACTGCACTGTCTGGACGACCAGGACCAAGGACTCTCTGAGCTCGAACTTTTCCATGAGATCGATCAGGCCATGTATGTAAATGTACAGTGAGGGCGAGATTGGACAATTTCCATTGCATGTCGAAGTTGTCGAAGTTGTCGAAGTAACTTTTTGACAATTCGCTTCTCCCGCTTCTCTCCTTTTCCGTTTCTGCCATTGCTGCCCGCAGAATGGTGATGGCATTCTCACCAGAAGTGAAATGGCAGCCGCCTTGAGGCGTGGAGACATGCATAAACACCACTGCAAGACTTCAGTTTGATCTCCAATTGTCATAATTGTCACGAGAGAATTAGAGGACCGTTTTTGCCGTTGACAGATGGCTGACAATTTCTGTTTATGCAAACAGTGACCAGCGCGAAGAAGTCGTCGAATGTACAACATCAGAACACTTGGATACACTTTGTTGATGTAATTTGCCACCATTCAGGTCTTGCCCACTTGCCAGTTTCATTTCTGCAGCGAAGGCGCTTGGGCTGTCCCCTGTCACCGGCAGAGCTGGATGGTGTGCTACGCTGCTTTGATGCTGATGGTTCTGGGAGCATTGACTTCGGGGAGCGAAGGGTTTCACTTTGCAGATGAACACAGAAATGCATGGACAAACGTGTAGATCCCGTACAATGTATTTCTTGAAAGTCCTTCCAAGCTTATGAATTGCCGGTCAGATTGATGCGCTATGCAGGACGAAATAGTCGCAGAGTTCTGGACAATTCGCTTTTCCTGCTTGTACGCCTACTGTAGGTTGTTGACTCCTGTACTTATAGCATCTTATAGCCTAGTAGCGTAGTTTGAGTGTCTCAAAGAAACATAAAGAAACTCTCTCAACTCTCTTCATTTTGTCGCAGCAAAATTACAATGCCGCTGTGGATCGCTGTGGGTTGCAGGAGTTCTACCAGATTCTGAAGGATGAGTGTGACAGCATGGAGATGACACATGGATACACATGGCACAAATCTTTTTTTTTTTTTAAATGCTCTTTTTCACTTTTCAGTGCTTCGATCTTCCAGTTTTTCTTTATGTAAACTGTTGAATGCAGTGTTTTATAAATTTTATAATGTTTTACATGTTTCTTGTTCGTCAGGAAGGAAGCAGAACAAGACGACCCGCGACTTTGTGGCTTTGAAATTGGGGACCGAGTACGGCTAAAAGGCCGCCTGCTTTCAGATGCTCGACAGACTCGACAAACTATTTGTAACTGCTGGATGTACTTCCAAGTCACAATGACTCACCATGACGTACCATCGACAGTATCTTCTGTGGCAGCTTGTCGCATTCTGAGTTCTGTAATATTTCTTGACTCTTGATTGTGAAGATAGAACTAAGGAGTTGTCAGGTGCGTCTTTGTTAAAGGATGCCCCTTGGAAGCAAGTTGCAAGAGCGTGAAGGCCAGTCAACTATCTCAAGGTAAAGAATGCTTACAGATGGAGAGAATGCTCACAGGTTAGATCAATCCCTTCATGATTTGTGCTTCACATTCTCGGAGACTCAGGATTTGGACGTAACGACCGGGAAGGTGATGGGACCAGGTGCATTTTGCAATGATTTCTTGCGAAAGTCAATAAGGAACCATAAGGAACTCACATACTTTGATTAACTTGGATCCTCAAGACTGTACTTTGCAAGTGTGAGTCTGTGTTCGGGTCCTGGTGAATTGCTAGAGATTCAGATGTTGCAGAAGTGATGCATGACATTGATTGACATTGTATAATATTGTATACACGGCACGGAGTTGTCAGGGAAGAAGCAGGGCATCATTATGATAGCACTGGAAAAGAATGGTGAAGAGATGACCGTCAAGGCCGGGAGCTGCAGTTTTGGGTATTGGTGCTGCATCGAGGGAGGATCCACCTCAGTTGGAGGGAATTTCTCAAGGGTAGCTCCGAGTTGTTTAAAATGTGGCGTTGACCAAGGCTAAACACATAAGTATTGGGTAATTAAGTACTTGGCGAAATAACAGAGCCACATCCAAAAGAGCGTTTGTGTTCCGCAGTGTCAAGCCCTACAATGTTTTGTGCTTTTTGTTCCTCGTATGTGTTTGAACCATAAGAGATTCTTACCGTCCTAGATGAAGACTTCCGTGTACGAGCACGTCCGTGTACTGAATCAGCAATGCTGTTTATTCAATTCAAGCAAGATTCCGCACGAGGCCTCCCTACTGCAAAAGCTCTCGGCAACCAAAGGCCATCATCACGGATGTGTCTGAAGCTGCAGAGACAAGGGATCGAGCATCTTTGCATGGCTCCTTTCATACTATCACTTACTATCATGTCTTTGTCCTCTTGACTGACAGTTTCCGAGCTCTGAAAACACATCCGTAATTTGAAAACCTTTCAAAGCTCTACCGCGCGCAAAGTTGAGGTATGTGTGAGGTGTGCTTCCTCGAGTGCTATGGAACCGATTACTATGGGTTTGCTCCAGATGATCAGGACCCTTTGAAATGGCCATCAAACAAATCATTCCAGATACTGTCACAAGCGACCATAGATTCCATAGATGTCAGGAGAACCCTTATTTGCCCCAGCAGGTGCCATCACCGGCCTCTCGTCCGAGGAAATCTAAGATGATGAAACAGGATGAAACAGGATGAAACATCTGGTCAGGCCATGTCAAGGCTTCCTTTGCGATCAATGATATAATTTGATATAATATAATATAACATGATATAAAATGTAATAATAATAATACTAATAATAATAATACTACTACTAATAATACTAATAACAATAATAATAATAATAATAATAATAATAACAATAATAATGATAATAATACTATATATATATAGATATATTATCATAGACATATAGATCAAAAGACGTTCAAGCCACTGCTCGGTGATGCTCCAACGGAGGCGAGCCCAAGATCCGCAGCCAGTCCAAGATCTGGCGACAGCCCAGTATCGAGTCCAAGATCTTTTGCAGCTGGGCAGCGACTGATGCCAACCGTTGCAATACGTTGCAATCTGATGCAATACTATGCAATATCGTATCATAATGGATACGATTATATATAATTATATATATACAGTATATATATGCATGATGCTAATTATATGATTATATATGATTATGATTGATTATGTTGGGGGAAGTTACTTGTCCGGAAAGAGTTCCTGCAAACCTTGCTGAGCACGACCGTCTTTCAACGTAGCAGCCTGACTGGATGTTCAGGGTTCCTCTGCACTTGAACTGGCTCAAACTGCCCAATTTTGCTTTGACTCTGCCACCAATGTTTCCGCGCTGAGGGAGGGAGCTCGCCGAAGCAAAAGAGAAATCGCTGAAATCGCTGAAATCGCTAAAATCGGTGAAATCGCTGAAGCCTTCCAGCTCTGAGTGAACTGAGCTACTTCCATCGCAAAGCCGATTTTTTGCTCTGTTTTTCTCAAGAGCCAGGAAAATTGAGAAGTCTAGATGTAGTCAGCTTTTGAGGGCCGTCAGCTTTTTAGGGCCTGCAGCCTTCACAGATATCAAAGCTGTGTACAGTTAATGTCTTTCCATTTGGCGCCCAATGTTTGCGACCAAGACATAATGACCTCACAACATGCTTAAGGCATGTTGCGGCATCCGTTCTGGAAAACAATCGGATGCAAGATGATGTTTCACATACTGTAGGCTGTTGAGTTTCAACGATTGCATTCACCTTCACTGCAGCCTCTTGACTGCATAACTGATCATAGCTGCCTGGTTTGGGACTGAGGTGTCACCAGGATGCGTATGGTCACAATGTAGTGGCCCAGCTCGCTGGTGAGAAATGCTGGTGCCTTCCCCGCCTTCCCATGTCGTGAAAGACTTGTGAAAGCTCGGGTGGAGAATATTTCGGAGCAGAGTTGATAAAGTTCTTGAAACTTGCTTGCTTTCCGATAGACTTAAGAATGCAACGGTACAAACCCTGCAGGAAAGGTTTCAGATGATTTCAGCGTTTGGAATGGGTTCGCTTTTCTGCGAAAATCATCATCGTCAGTTGGCCAGGTTGTTGTTTGAACCAGACAGCAAATGGCTCGGTGCCCATCGTCTTCCTTTCGAGGACTGACTTGGATGCCTCTGAGGATGCCTTAACTTAAGATGCACGCATCAACTTTCCTTCATTGGCCTTCACTGTAGAAATCAAACATGTGTTCCAGTCTGCTGCAAGGAGAAATGCGCGTTGGCCCGTGCTGACATTCAAAAATAGTAGGTTTCGGTTGTATCAAGCTACTCTCCTTGCTAATTTGTTTTGAGTGCAGGACTCCTCCACTTTTACAGATGTGGACCCTTTTCATGCAGAACTACCTGAGCCGGCGCCTTATGCGCAAATGGAGCAACTGCAGCAACTGTATGTGATGTCTTGATGTCTCGGACAGTATCGAGTGGTATCGAGTGGTATCGAGTGCAGCGGTATCCCAGGTGTGGGCTGCATGTGGTGCTATGCCCTGGAGTAGCCTCCCTACAAAACCTCAGAGATCTCAGAGATCTCAGAGAGTCCTAGAGGGCCTGATGGATCCTGATGGATCCTGATGGCTGGCGCACAGCTGGGCGTGGCTGGCGTAGCTTTGCTAAGGACGTTCTCGTGGTTCCCCGCCACTGGTTTCATGCCGCCATGGCCTCAGCTGGCCTCAGCTGGCCAACCCACAGCTTCATGTAGCTGACCTATATCTTCTCTATATCTTTATATATCTTTAACATTAACACTCTTTATGATTCTTTATGATTCTTTATGATTCTTTATGATTCTTTATGATTCTTTATGATTCTTTATGCACATTTCACATTTATAACATTTATAACACATTTATAACATTTACAAATTGCTATTGACATTCAGAGAGAATTAGGAGCAGCATGCGGCTAGTAGCCTAGAGAAATTATTGGCTCTTCCGTGTGACTGAGCAGTACGATGTGCAACTTTTCTTAAGGTTGAGTGCATCTCAGAGTGGTCAATGTCTCAGGAACAGTCTGTAAAAATGCTACAAGCTTGCCCAAATCCAGACACCTTCAGCATTTTAGGAACATGGTTGCACTTGCTGAGCGGGTCGTTTTGGCTTTTTCAGCAAGCCCTTGCGGAAGCAAAAGCTGACACCTTGTTCTTATCTTACTTACTGCCTGTGTTTGCTATTTGCATTTGCTATCAGCTTCAATATTTTCCTCTGATTACATCCATTCACTCTGTCTACGATTGGAGACTAGACTAGATGGAGTTCTTGCATCATTCATTGGCAGCCACAACTTGAGGTCATTGTCACTGAACCAGTGGCTTGATGCCCCAGGAGACACAGAGGAAAGGGTGCCTTTGGCAAGCTTACGCAAGCTTTGAACTTCAGTCTGGCAGAGCTTTGTATATCTCTACTCGTCACATGGGGCCCCATACGCAGTCCAGGGTGAGGTTGTTGACACGTCGGACAATTTGCGTCAATTTGCCATCCCAAGCCGCAGACGCTTCAATCCTTGCAGGTTCATGAAGCCATAGCACGCTGCCTGGCCTCGCCATTTCTTGAAGCAAGGCAACCCGCTCTAAGGAGATGAAGATGAGGAAGAATTACCTTACAGTAAATAGAATGAAGAATTGATTCCAGTAGACACATGCCATCAGTTGCCAGCAGTTGCCATCAGCAGCCTTTCCTGCCCTTGCCTGTGATGGTGCTCACTTGATGTTAGCTGAAGCACATTGGTGTCAGGCCTGAAGCGTGGTGGCTCAATCCAGACGAGGACTTGTTGAGTGGTTGTGTGAAAGCCAGACAGACCTTTGTGGTGAAAAGTATATTGTAATGGGCAACGAATTGCAGGCTGAACTGATTTTATGCACTGCTTTTTGTTGTTTTTTTTTGTGTAAGTGTAAATGCAGAGCATGAAACTGTTGCAGAGCTTGGGCTGAACGGATCTCATCGACTGTTTGCTTTTGTGATACGCATATCATTTTTGCTCAAAATTAGCTCAAACTGGCGCAGAGCTCGTGCCAAGACTATGGTGTGATATGCGAGAACGTGTCAAAATGATATCGCCACCCCCATGAAACTTCAAAGTGACTATCAGTGTCCAAATGAATATCATGGTATCAAATCGCCAACCCAACTTTCAAAGTGACCATCAGTGTCCACAAGATTAACATGGTGACAGTTTCCAAAGTTTCAAAACCCAGGCTTTAAGTTTCACAATCCATTTTCAATGATTTTCAATCCTAGCTTTACAAACCCACCTCACCGTTTCACAATACGACTCCCAAGTTTCAGAATTCAATCTTCAAGTTCCCCAATAGAACGTTGACCCTGAAAGTAGTTGCCAGGTTTTCATCTGATCCTTCAGGAGCTTCTAGACACCAGCGAGAACATCGAGTACCTCACGTCTGCACTTGAGGCAGTTTTGAGTGCAGCTTGCAGAAGACGACAGAGTCAACAGTTGATGACCGTCGTTCCTTGGAACCTTTGAGACATCTCACAGGTGCACTTGGGATGTGAGGCAGGCAGTGCAGCTTGTTGAAGCAAAGAGAAACACGAAAGGTTTTCCTGCCCAACCAAACAGAGCAAGCACGTAGAGCATGATAGACTTCTCGGACAATTTGATACAATTTGATACAATTTGCTTGAGTTTTGACCATCTTGACCTCTCTTCCATTCTCTTCCATTCTCTTCCATTCTCTTCCATTCTCTTCCTATGTTTCAGCGATTTTCACCGTGGATTGAGTGCCAGGTTCCTTCTGTGGCAGCACATGCTGCCCTGCTCCGCGCTGCCACGCGGCCTGAGGCCTCCTCAATGTCCGCTTCATATTCAAAGACTCGAGATGCGACGGAATGACGCATCATGACCCAAATTTTGAAAACTTACTGTATAGACGTGTATAGTGATTTCATGTGATTTCAATTGATTTCAATACTTTGAAAACACATTTGGTGTGAATAGACTGGACATTCCATTTTTGACGCTCCTTTTCGAGTTTGTGAGCTGACGGTGCACAAGTTCAACTTCCAGCTCCATGGATTTTGTCATTTCCCGCTTGGTGCGACCTACCATTTCCATTTCCACGTAAAGACACGCGGAGATCTGCGGAAACCCGATGGAACGCATTGCAGGTCATTTCGACGATCGCAGGACTAGCTGTGGCCTCAGGGCGTAGCCAGGCGTCTAGTGTCAGGAGAGTCTTGTACTGCGCAGTTTGTACATTTTGAGGTCAGAAGTGAGCTGGAGTCAAAATGAGTCAAAAGACAGCACCTTCACGGGTTGGCACGAAGGGAACCGATTTACGAGTGTCAGAAGTGTCAGAACCCTCCAATGCTCTCTAGCTTTTTGAACTCAAAGCCGGAAAGGGAAACGATTGGGCCCTGAGTCATACTGGGTGTCCGCTTGTATGTTGTGTTCGACTTGATAAACAGTAACAGCTCAACACTATTAAGTAATTCTAATCTACAATTCTACGACAAGACTCATCAGTTGAAACTTCTCATTCTTGGGATGCTGTTGCAGCATTTGGTCTGAGACCGAGATAGCGAATGGTGTTGTGCACATTTCTTCCTTGCAAACGCTATGCACCGTGTTCGGTGCGACATGCACCACCTCTGCCGCAGAGTTAGATCACTTCCATACCAAGAGACAGAAGTCACTACAAGCCAATGCCGTTTTTTTAATGCATATTACAGCATATTGAAAATTGCTGATGCCACGTTTGTAGCATTTTGCGCATGCTGTGAACACTTGTGGGAATAGAATTCTTTCCCTCAATGATTGTAGATTCAGTGTCATGCACTCACTGTAGGAGATCTACGCACCCCCACACCCCAACATTGGGAATCCTCAACAAAGGTTGGATGGCTATCCCTTATTGAAGGAATTCTGACCGTCATATTTCCTCTTCTTATGTGAACCCTTTCCCTGACCCTACTATAAGCTGTTGCATCGCAATATTCTAGAACGAGTTCATATAATTCACTGGACCTTGTGGCCGGAGCTTGTTGCGCAAATGTACTGCGATCGGTCCAACACTGAGTTTGACCTCAAACAGATTCAAACAGACTCAGGCATGTCAATGTTAGACGAGAGCAGACTGGCCGCTGCTGATGTTCGAAATCGGTATGAACTGATGAACTGGAATGGGAGGACTGTTCAGAGAACGGTGCAACTTAGGTCATTGCCATCATTGCGGAATGCCGAGCATGGATACCAACCAGGCCACATATGGACCCAGTCCAGCAGTTGTGAAGACGAATACTTGAATGAGAAAGGCTTGCAAAGACTGACTGAGCACTGCTTGAAACCCATAGTGTCTTTCCAGGAGTAGTTGCTTGGCTTCGCAGTGCATCACATCTTCGCCGAACCAACGCTTCTTTTTCAGGATTTGGCTGCCTCGTTCTTAGCGGTGCTCATTTGGCCAAGTACTGTCCAAACATGCTGGCAAACTCTGCGGGCCTTTGCACATCGCACATTTGTGCGCTTGAGGTCAGCCGCTGTACTCTGGGCTTGTTGCTGCAGCAGTTGCGGGCGGAAGGCCCCCTGAGAATCATTTATACTAAGGCAGACGTGTCACAGAAACTTGGCGTTCGTGAGCCAGTCCAAATCAGTCCTAGCATGTCCAAGCCATCCAAGCGCGTATTGGACCGTCGCACAAGCTGCGCTTCTCGAAGCCCGCCATGAATTGAGGCGAATCTGCCGTCGAAGGCATCATGGAAAATCCAGGCCTGGAGGGCAGAGACACCTTGACACGCGACATCATGTGATCATGTCCTGAGATGGAAAAACAAAAAACGGAAAAGGCCTCAGGGCATTGTGATTGTTTGGCCATGGCTGGTGCAACTTTGAGGCTTCAGATGTTTTCTACGATTTTGGAAGCCCCCCATCAGCGTACTGCCACAGAGGCCGTCGGGACTTGAGACTTTAATCATAAAAGAATATAAAAGAGGGAAAGAGGATGAAGTAAGGACTTAAGAATCTTAAGAGCTGTTGAGTCGATATAGAGCTACTAAGCGTCAATGAAGAATCGAGCTAATGACCCTCCATTTTCTCGTTCATATATACATGTTCTGTTTAGTTTGTTGTCATTTGTGGTGTTCTTTGTGGTGTCAAGTTGAATGAAAGTCGAATGTGTGGATTGCGCTATCTAAAAGATTCAGGCGGCAAAAGGTCCGTGGCAACCGCAATCTTTCAGGTATTTGTTGACTTCGACACTCTTGTGAGATGGCTGGTCGACATGGAACGCCGGCGAGGACTGGGCGGATGTTCTGCGAAATCCAACAAACTCACCAATCCGCAAAGTCTTTCAGGGCAGAATTATTTTCAAAAATGTCATAACAGAGAGAGCTTCAAAAAAAACAACACACATTATATAGTAAGAGAAGAAGCAAAGACAGGCAGGCGAAGGCAACATGAGCACATGGCGGAGTGAAGGCCGGTAAAGGCAAGATGCACAACATGATCAGGGCCATGATCAGTGTAATTGTACTCGTACATACTCGTGCCATCTCATACCAGTAATATGTGACGCTGAATTTGTATCAAGGCAAGAATGTTCCGAGAACGTATCGCAGTTTGGACCGCCGCGTCAAGAGTTTGATGCGGAGGCAGAGGGCTGCTGCCGGATGTAAAGGGTAAGTTCCAACCAAAGGATCTATCTATTATCTATATGACATGAACAGATGCCTATCATGTGAGCGAACGATGAAGTACAAAGATGGGCTAAAAGTCAGATATGTCTGTGGCTCAGTATCAATCTGGAGCAATCAATGCTCTTTCCCTTTGCTAAGCCTGGAGATCAGAGCTGGAAGCTGGTAATCTGTGAAACTCGACGGCGCTGAAAGGGAATTGGACTACATTGGCGCTGGCCTCCAAATTCTGTTGTGTTGGAGTTATGTTTCATGGTGCAGGTTGCGAGCAAGAGGTGTGGAGCTGTGCTTCATCGTTGTCTGAATCCCAGACTGTGACAGGGCTCTGAGGATTGCTCTCACCTAATCTCAAGTTAAACAGAGCATTGATGAAGAAACATTATCTTTTTTTTAATTCTTTTTTTCATTCTGTCTTTGGTGAGGCAAATGAAGCAGCACCTTGCTGTAGCGAACCTGAGGCTGAACATGGGTCGTTTCCTCCCACTGCATCGAAAACATGCTGCCACATGCCACAGTGCAACCAGCATTGACCACTGATGACCACTGTATTTCAGCGTGATAATGCCACCTTCCCAGAAGCTTCTTGGGACCTGACAGGATGCTCACCTGTGGCTGGCAGAGGATGTTGGGATGAGGGGTTCCATCATCCTAGACCATCCAAGCTTTGAAAAGGATTTGGCTCTGGTCACTTAGCCTTCCCGTGGCATTTGCGAATAAACATCCCCAGCCTGATTTCAGGTTTTCCATCACTTTGATTCCTGTAGCAACCCGGGGATTGCGGCCAATTTTAGGGAATGGCATAGATGTCTGGCAGGAGCAGATCAGAGCATCTTTGGGAAGAGCTGGTTGCTGCTGGAAACGATGTGGTGATGGTTCCAGACGCTTGTATGCACAAGAAGTTAATGCGTTTCTCTGCACAAACAGAGTGTGCTCGATACATCTCGATACCATGACGGAGGGTATCGGTGAAAAAGCACTTCACTTGAAATAGCAGCCGCCCTTGCACTCTTTCGAAACAACCGCCATATGCTTATCGACTTATCGTATAATATCTTATATATAATCAGTACGTCCGGTTGATAGCGTTGCCCAGCCAATTCGATTTGTGCTGAATGCTCAGTTTGGGATATCCATAGGCCATAGTCTGAAATTTATTCAGGCAGGCAGCTAAGCAATTAGGCAGTATGCATTTCTGCCTGCGTATGATGAACGCTTAGTCATCCTTCTTCCACTACTTGCTTGTTGTATGCCTTCTGCGTGCAGTCCTTCCTCCCAAATACTCCAAGATCTGGTTTGGTTGCGGATCAAACTTGATCACGCTTCTGCGTTGTATGGGAGGTTCCTAAAACTTGACTACCCAAAACCATTGGTTTTCCCGTGGATATTAACCTATTTTGGATGATTTTGGGGTCCACATTTTAGGAACCCCCCATATCCATGCTTCGCATCCCGACTTCCCAAAGCGTATATTGGCATCTATTTTAAAGATGTAACTTGATGTAACTGATGTAACACATCGTGCGACTTCAGGTCCCTCAGATGTGCTGAGCAGGCGGTTTTTCCTATACCTCTCTGTGTAACAAGCAGCAACGTGTTCATGCCAGAGTGGCAGGAAATCTTTGGATTTGCTGAGATTTTGGGAGGCTTGTGCAAAATGATCCAGACATTGCCGCAGTGTGAGGAGCTGAGGGCAGGCTGAGGGAAGTTCGGATCAGCCACAGGGACGATTGTTCAGACGTATTTTCATCATAACTCATCATATCTCAATCTCATCATTTACTGTTTAAGTTTTAATTCACATTTTTTTCCGCGTCACCGTTAGTTAGTTTGGCTTCAGAGCGGATTCCTTCAGCTGTGGCCATGTGTAGCGCAATTCCGCGACCGCGCTTAGTGTTGCGGTCGGCTTGGCCGCAAGCTTGGCGAAAGGCTTGGCGTTTGCATTTTGCTCTGGCAGTGGCAGTGGCCTTGCTTTGCTGTGGCCCATTTGGCCCATTTGGCCCATTTGGCCCATTTGGCTCCTACGTTGCAACCTTCGCCAGCGGCTCCTCAGAGAGTCGCCGAGAAGTCTTGGGTGCACTTCTGGGAGCCGGGCTCACGCCGACACCAGCAAGGGCAGAGAGTGTCATTAAACAGATGGCCAGCGAATCCCGAAAGCTATCTGATGAACTTCAGTTTGAAAGTTTGGCAAAAAGTTTGAGAAACAGACCATGTAAATCACATACTGTAGATATACTTCCCCCTCTTCAGACAGCTGTGGTAGACCATATTATTGATGCAACCCTTTCCTTTCTTTTTTTGGGCCTTTGTGTCATGACCACCATTGTTACATTTTTTAGGGCACACAGCTCTCTTCCAGGCCTTTGATCACGATTGCATGTTCCGAGCACCTATGACTAAATTTGGATGAAAGATGAAAGATGGTGTAAGCAATTTTCAATAAGTTTAGATGATTAACGTGTCTTGAAACCGGGTCTAGTCTTGTGATGTCTTGTGTGCACTTCGACACTCAGGCCTTGAAGTCAGGAAAGCCGGTGATTGTAGATTTTGCGGCTGATTGGTGTCCTGATTGCCAGCAGATGGCACCAGTTCTTCTCGACCTCAAGCAGCAAGTTGGGAACGCCGTCGAGTTTGTGACCTTGGATGTAACCTACGCCGCTCCAGGCTAGGGGCACCAAATGGGTCAGGGTGGGTCAGGGTGGGTCAGTGACAGTCAGAGGTCTGGCCTGTAATGGCCTGTATGTTTTCTGCAGCGAAGACCATGGTCAACCCTGAGGTTCTACACTTCCAAGGATTCTGGAGAACGATATTTGGGCCAAGAGGTTCGGTGTTGATGGCTTGCCCCACGTAGCCTTTATCGATTCGCAACGCCATGTGCAAACAGCTCTGGTGGGAGATGCATCTTGGACGAATTGCGTCCAGAGTTAGAAGCTGTGTAAATGCCTCTTGCAGTGGTATACTGTTCTGGAGAACCGGGAGCACTATCCTTATTTCATTTATTTTCTTGTTTTACACGGTATTGCACAGTTAATATTTCCTTGGAGAACTCCAGTGGGCGAGGCCCTGTTCAAACACTTCCAAGGTGCCTCCCAACGTCGTGCGTGCCGATGTTGAGGCGTTAGTGAAAGGAACTGACCTTCCTTTCATCATGTATGATGCGTTCGAAGGGCAGAGCAATACCTTGGAATAAGCAGCATTGACCCTTGGCAAAGCGCATTTGAACAAATTCTACAGGACTGACGAACGAGATGAAGCGTTCGGTCATGTTCCATGATGGCGAAGATGAAGTCGGCGAAGGGGCACCCTTGAGCTCACAGCACTGCTCGTCAGCTGAATCCAACACGAAATGCCGAACAAATGTGCGTGAAGGAGGCACCCTTCCCTGCGCATAGCCCTGGTGGATCTTGCTCGTGTCTGTGCCTCGTGCTGCAAAAATGACAGGCCTGCTGCGCGTGCACCTGCGGCTTGAAGAATCTGTCCAGTCAACAAACTTGGTCCACTTTGGTTCTTTGGACCACTCCCAATTTTGCACAAGGTAGTTGGCCAGACATGCAGATTCCTGCAGACGCCCGAGGTTTGGAGTGGACAGTGCGCAATTATCTCCTGCAGCAATTGAGTGGGTGGTCGGTCAAGGTTGAGACTCCAAGGATCGATGGTGCGAAAATGAGAACAGACATTGCAGCATATTGCAGCCACCTTGGCTGAACTGCAGGGAGTTTTGAGTCGATACGTTTGTTGTGTAAGTTGTGTGTTACCTTGTGCTTGTGAGGCACAGCTGACGTCCAAAATGAAGAAGCTTTGCAGAGGCAGCGTAATATTTTCACACTCCACGTGCTCTTTTTCAGAGTCTTCGGGACGAATACTCTTCTCTTCTGCTTTTGGCCTGGCTGTTGTGGGTCTCTGTTTTCATGGTCATTTAGCAGTGGTTCAACATCATCATCATCATCATCATCATCATCATCATCATCATCATCATCATCATCATCATCCTCGTCATCATCATCATCATCGTCGTCGTCGTCGTCGTCATCATCATCATCATCATCATCATCATGGTCATCGTCATCGTCATCGTGATCGTCACCCTCATCGTCATCATGATCGCCATCGTCATCGTCATCGTCATCGTCATCGTCCTCCTCCTCCTCCTCATCATCATTATCATCATCATCATCATCATAATCATCATAATCATCGTCATTGTGATTGTGATCAAGATCGTGATCGTGATCGTGATCGTCGTCCTCCTCCTCCTCCTCATCATCATCATCATCGTCACCATCATCATCATCATCATCGTCATCATCATTGTCATCATCATCATCATCATCATCATCATCATCATCATCATCGCCATCGCCATCGTCATTGTCATCGTCCTCGTCGTCGTTGTCGTCATCATCATCATCATCATCAGCAGCATCAGCATCAGCATTATCGTCATCGTCATCGTCGTCGTCATCATCATCATCATCAGCATCATCGTCATCGTCATCGTTATCGTCATCGTCATCGTCATCATCATCATCATCATCATCATCGTCACCATCATCATCATCATCATCATCATCGTCATCGTATTTAATATCCTGTGTATTGTCCTTTGCAGCTGACTAGGAAAAATTGCATGTCTCAGGCTAGCTATTCTGGTTAATGCCGGGCGCTTGGCATGGAATGGAATGCTGCTACGTTCTGGGTTGGTTTTGGCTTTGGTCCGTTTAAAAGGTGCCAGCGCGAGTGAGTTTTGTTCCTTGTGACCTTTGATGCTTTCCGCGCTGCCCAGCCTTGCTGACTCTTATCGGACGTGTCCGACAGCCTACGTGAACTCGGTATGATTCTTTCTGTTTCATGTTTCGGTCTACTTTCACCAAATCCTATAGAGTCGATCGCGTTTCTGAGGAGACCCCTCAGCGTGGGCAATTCCCAATACGTTCTGGAGAGTGCAAGGTGACATGGCAAAAAATACCGGGGCCATTGTTGTCACATGCTTGGCCGTTCCAAGCTTCACCTTCATTGAACAATGAAGGATGAAAATATTGAACAATGTGAAAACCACTGGAGGTCAATGTTTTTTCATGTCTTTTCTCTGGTTTCGTTTCCGGATTCTCATGTTGGTCATCTCATGAAAAACCAGGTTTTATTTAGTTTCTCTTTCAACGCATGGCCTGGCGCAGGCTGCAACTCTGGAGGATGGATGCTTTGTTGATGCAGGCACGATTTTCATCAAATTGTAACAAACTAAAATCAAAGGTTTTCGTCTCTTCTTGTCGCTTGATGAACGCTTTGCACGAACAATGGGGGAAGGATGGGCTGCACTTTCCAACATTTCGGTGCTTCATCTTCTGTTCGTGGTTATAGAATCTAGAGAGTCTGACTTTGGTTTATGGCCCGCCTTTGTCTTGAAACTGGCTTGCCCAGAGGCAATATCAGAGTGAGGGTTCAGCAAGCGCTTGTGAATTGGGCCTCACACCCCATCAACTCGATGCTTGTGAATGTTGGAGATAGATGTACACATTGCGCCAGCAGGGTATTGCCTCACCTTTCTCACTGCAGAGTTGCAAACGGCCTGAAAGTTGTTTGTTTTTTATCTTGTTTTGAGTTTGACAACTTGGCCAGGCCTGGCATTTCATTGGCGGCAATCGCAAGGCCGTGGATATTTCAGCAGGTCTGACTTCAGCGCCGATTTCTGCAGCGCGTCTGCGCCAGGATCATCTGGCATGGAGGCTATGGAAGGATGTCTTTTGGAGTTTGCGACTTGGGACTACAACTCCATTCTGCTGCAATATGTTGCAGTACTGACATACTATGATGTAGTATGGCTATGACGGCTATGACTATGACTATGACTATGACAATGACTATGACTATGACTATGACTATGAAAACAATTGGGAATGTGCATTGAAACTTTTAGCCAGCTCCTCTGACCGTTGAAGGGCTCTTGTGCAACATCTTAGAGTGTGTTTGCGTGCGTGCTTGCGTGGGTGTAGGGAACCTGTCCTTTTCATGCGATTTAGACCAACCAAATTTGGCGCAGCCAGACCTGATCAGTTTTGCAGCACCCCCTTCCCGAACCATGACCATTGTCCGGGTCTTCATGAACCTGAGGAACCCTTTGTTTGATCTTTACCTAGAAGGGCACGGAAACAAACCCACTTTAGAAAGAGTGTGTGTGAGAGTTTTATAACTCATGTCAACAGTGTACTCGTAGCAGAGCTGCCCATAATTTTTTGTGCGCAAGATGAGGCTTACATCGTTTCTGCGGCAACAACCTCTGCAGGATCAAATATGCCGTTTACCAATGCAGGCCTGGGAACATTCGTCCGCATTCCACTGTCAACTGCATGCAGGCAACACTTAACTCTTGTCACACCCTCTTTGGAAAGGCCAGGGCGTGGCTTTTGGTATTGTCCCTAGCCAGACGTCTTGCCGTTTCATTCTCTGCTTTCGCAGTAGTGACTTCAGCATTTTCGTTTGCTGTGTTGCTTCGTTGAACGTTCATTGGTCATTGGACTGGAGTCCTTCACTAGCCGCCAAGGAGCGTGCATTACGGACTGCTGGCCTCAGTGACAACTGGCTCGAAGAGTGGGTCAGGGGCAAAGATTTGAAGACCATTTAGGGCAAGTCAAAGTCAGAGAGATGAACGGGATAAAAATGTCTTGCAGTGTTTCGTGGACATGCTATATAGAAATATGATGAAATATGGCAAAATTAGATAAACATAATAAACATTACGCTATATTGATATAGAATTCGGTGCGTCTCATCAGTCTTTCAATATTCGTGCAGGCGGAACTGCCTGAGAAGCTAGTGATGCGCTTTGACGCTGGGACCGATTGTCACGCGCTTAGCACAGAATCCTGCAAAAGAAGCACAGAAGGAAACGACATCTTGAAACATCCGTCAAGTGTTTGAATAATATGATATTAGTTTTTTTTGATTTGGTATTTAATTTTGATTGATAGATCGTTGATGTGTCAAAAAATGCAAACCCTTCGAAGGACTCTAGGACAGGGACTTTGATTGACAGACATGAGAACCTTAAAACAGGGCACCTGTTCCAAACTTTGGCAGCGCACCAAGCGAAGGTTGCACTTATTGCAATATGAATGCGTATGAGATGGCATTGGAGAGTACATGAGTACAATATGTGCACTGAGGCGATAAGTTTCAGATCCAGGAGCACGGCCTGGCAGCTGCAGCCACTTTCCTCTTGGCTCGCTCCGCTCCGCTCATGGAGGAGGCCATGGCCATGGCAGAAGCGGCCATCGATGCTGGACCTTTCTGTTCCACTCTGTTCCTTTCGAAATGTTCGATTTCCTTCAGCCATCTTCGGCTTCAGCCATCTTCGGCCATCTTCGGCCGGTCCATTTCCATCTAGATCTGCTTTGTTTTTAGCATCGCGTGGGTTTGCAAACTGCGTTTGGTGTTTGTTCAAATGTTTGTTGTAGCTGTAGATGGAGCTTTTGTGGGTGCCAATGTCCAAGTCCCACACTGGCCACACTTGTGATGTTGTCAATGTTGCTGCCAGTCTTACAGTACTGTGTCGTCATGTGGAGTATGTGTTTGTGAAGTTTCGGAGTTTTGCTGTGTGGTGTTTGCGAGCTGCCGAACTGGGGCTTATAAAAGTTACACCGGAAGCTCTTGGATCCTGCCTCCCCAAGAAGCTGTAGCAAGCTTATCAGAATTTCAAGCGTTGATAGTTCCGGATTATCCTCCCTGTTTTTTTATTGTTTTTCTTCTTTCCTGTGCTTCTTGTGCTTTTTGCTTGTGCTGAAGTTGCCTCCGGTTCCTAGTTTGTGTGTTTACAGCAGATTCTGAGTGCTTCGGTTTCTTCGGTTCACAGGAACTAGAGGCCTTGGCATGGACGCTCGAACTGATGAGGCCGAGGTACGCATCAAAGATGGCCATGATTCGAAACCCCGAATCCCCGAACACATGGGAACACGATGGAACACCTTGTGCTATCTTGTGCTTTGTCCGAAAGTTTTGAGAATCAAATCATTGTGCAATGGTGCAGTGTGGCTAGGATGCAGAACTTGTCAATGACTTTAAGGGCCAAACAAAACCCATTTGTGATATATAAATTATAATATATATATATATTATAAATTATCTTTAATATTTAATTATGTACAAAATATGATATGTATTATATATATTATACTATTTAATATATTATCTGTATTATATGTATTACACATATATTTTACATATTATATATATTATACATATGATGTATAATATAACATCTATAATATATGTATATATACTATATACAGTATACTATAATATAATATAATATAATGTAATATAATATAGTATAATAAAGACTACATATAATATCTATAATATATATGCTATACATATATA